>JAESGU010000005.1_pt1 | contig 292979 bp, 243 predicted proteins | sample 9266271 | NCBI WGS metagenome assembly JAESGU01 (sample SAMN15740544, study PRJNA653495) | algae metagenome | isolation source: Scytonematopsis contorta HA4267-MV1 and co-occurring heterotrophs from mud... | place: USA: Palolo Valley Trail, Honolulu, Hawaii | collected 2009-07-25 | reverse complement strand
AAAAACGCGATTAATCGCGTCTAGAAATTACACCTGAATTGTAAAAACGCGATTAATCGCGTCTAGAAATTACACCTGAATTGTAAAAACGCGATTAATCGCGTCTAGAAATTACACCTGAATTGTAAAAACGCGATTAATCGCGTCTAGAAATTACACCTGAATTGTAGAGACGCGATTAATCGCGTCTAGAAATTACACCTGAATTGTAAAAACGCGATTAATCGCGTCTAGAAATTACACCTGAATTGTAAAAACGCGATTAATCGCGTTTAGAAATTACACCTGAATTGTAGAGACGCGATTAATCGCGTCTCTACAGGGGATACATTATAAATACTGTTAACAAAATAGTGCTTTATGTTACACTGTCTACAGTAGTAACAGAATTAATTCGGTCTCTACGAAATTCTCTAGCTTTTCAATTTTACAATCTTAGTATTATTATATATAGATATTTAACCGGACATAGTGTTAGTCCTCAGTCCTGAGTTTTGAGTCTTGAGTAATGTAAAAAATTCTCGACACTCTAACCTTAGCACTTAGGGCATTACTTAACCGATGTCAAAATTTTAGAATCGTATATATCTATAAAATAAAAATAAATACAAATTTTCTTAGCAATGGCTACTAGTGGTGATAGATTTGCAAACATCTATTCGCTAACAGTCAACGCTCAACGGTCAACGGTCAACAGCCAACGGTCTTAATAATGAAACTGCTGATTAGCAACGATGATGGGGTTTCTGCTTTGGGTATTCGTACTCTTGCCAACACTTTAGCGCAAGCTGGTCATGATGTGACTGTAGTTTGTCCTGATAGGGAGCGTTCAGCTACGGGACATGGACTTACTTTACATCAACCGATTCGTGCTGAAATTGTAGAGTCGGTTTTTCACCCTGCTATTAAGGCTTGGGCTTGTGATGGTACTCCTAGCGATTGTGTAAAATTAGCTCTGTGGGCTTTGCTTGATTCTCCTCCTGATATGGTTTTATCTGGCATTAATCAAGGTGCGAATCTTGGAACTGAGGTGCTTTATTCGGGTACGGTTTCTGCTGCTATGGAGGGTTTAATTGAGGGTATCCCTAGTATTGCTTTTAGCCTTACAAGTTATACTTCTAAGGAATTTCAAGGAGCGGCTGATTTTGCAAAAACTTTAGTTCAGCAATTAGCAGAAAACCCTTTGCCAGATTTAATGTTACTTAACGTTAATGTTCCAGCCATTCCCCAGGAAGAAATCGCTGGGGTATTACTTACTCGTCAAGGTGTCAGACGTTACGTTGATGTTTTTAATAAACGAGTAGACCCACGTGGTAAAACTTATTACTGGCTCACTGGGGAAGTGCAAGAAGATATTGAACCTTCTGAGGGTTTAAATTTGCCGAAAAATGTCCCCATCGATGTTCATGTTATCCGTGATAATTACATCAGTATTACCCCGTTGCAATACAATCTTACTTACGCGACGGGATTGGAGAAACTATCGGAGTGGAAACTAAAACTTACGTAAAGTATGCAAGATACTTGAATACTTTTGTCACTATAAAGCCATCAATAGAAAATTTAGGCTATAAAGTAGGAGCGTTCTTGAAAATTTTCCTTACTTAATATGTATTTATGTATCTTTGAAAAAAATCGCCAATCCATCTTGCGGTAGTGTTAAACCTACTTGTAAGTGTGAGACCCCTTTTTCTAATACCGATAAACAAGGTATGCTGTCTTACCAATAGTTTAACCTAGAGCCATTTAGGGTGAAACAGCATAAACTTGACAAAATAAGTAACATCTTTCTTTTATTGTTTGTCCGCTAAGTCTTTGCAAGACAACACCCATGTCAAGGATAGAAAATCAATTCACTGTACATTTTTGGGGCGTTCGTGGCAGTATACCCTGCCCAGGGCCTAACACTGTCCGTTATGGAGGAAATACCCCCTGCGTTGAAATGCGAGTCGGCGGCAAACGCTTGATTTTCGACGGGGGTACAGGACTCCATGTTTTGGGACAGTCTCTGTTGCGCCAAATGCCTACTGAGGCGCACATGTTTTTTACTCATTCTCACTGGGACCATGTGCAAGGTTTTCCCTTTTTTACACCTGGGTTTGTTAAGGGCAATACCTTTCACATTTATGGCGCGATCGCACCAGATGGTTCTACGGTAGAGCAGCGTTTGAACGACCAAATGCTGCACCCAAATTTCCCAGTTCCGTTGCAAATCATGCAGGCGAATCTGCATTTTCACGACGTGAAAGCACCATCGACGATAAATATCGAAGATATTAAGGTCGAAACCGCACCTCTAAATCATCCAGGAGAAGCGGTAGGATATCGAGTTAACTGGCAAGGAGGTGCAGCAGTTTATATAACTGATACTGAGCATTTTCCTGACAAATTGGATAAAAATGTCCTACGGTTGGCACGAGATGCGGATATTTTAATTTATGATTCTACCTATACCGACGATGAGTATAGTTCACCAAAATCACCGAAAATAGGCTGGGGACATTCGACCTGGCAAGAAGCGATAAAAGTAGCCCAAGCTGCGAATGTCAAAAAACTAGTAATTTTCCACCACGACCCAGCCCACGACGATGATTTTTTAGACCATGTTGGGGAACTAGCGGCTTCTAAATTTCCTAATGCGGTAATGGCAAGGGAAGGAATGGTATTAGAAGTGCCATCAAAAATTTCTTTATCAGAATCTTTTTCTGTTAGTAATTTTTCAGCATGACGATTGTAAGGGGGTTTTGGATTTTGGATTACCCTTCGGGAAGTCCTTCAGACCATGAATTTTGGATTAGATTGGTGATAAAGGGCTAAAGCTATTGTTGGTGATTGGTGATTGCTAATTGGTAGTTGCTAATTGCTAATTGGTCACCAGGGTAACCGTTAACCGTCAACCGTTAACCGCCAACCGACAACCAACAACAGCCAGTTAGCTCAATTAACCTCAAATCCCAGAATCGACGTGCCACTAAAATTGTCTCAAAATGGGTGTTCTGTGTGGGTTACTTCTTCGACGGAATTAGTTTTAACTCCAACTAGGATTGCGCTAGGAAAATTTGATGGCGTACATCTAGGTCATCAACAGGTGATAAAACCAATTTTTCGCCCTAATACAAATGTAGTAGGGGGCACAGTTCCAGGGGCTATGTCCGAGCATCCAAGTGCCCAAGAGATTAATTCTCCCCTCTTGGACTCAAATCTTGCGTCCTCAACATCCGAGCGAGTATACTCCACAGTTGTCACCTTTAACCCCCATCCGCAAGAGTTTTTTTCCGGGAAACCTCGTGCTTGGCTAACGCCACTTGACGAAAAAGTCCAAATGTTGCGTTCGCTTGGTGTCGAACAATTAGTACTGCTACCATTTGATAAAGAATTATCTTCTTTACCTCCCGACGAATTTGTGGAAAAAATTTTAGTGCAACAACTAAAATGCCAACAAATTAGTGTCGGACAAGATTTTCAATTTGGCCGCAAGCGTAGTGGAACAGCGTTCGATTTACAAGCTCTGGCTGAACCGTTTGGTATACCAGTAACAATTGTACCTTTACAAACCTGTATGGGCGAATCTTGTATCGCTACAGGGGAACGTATCAGTACTTCACTTATTCGCCAACACCTCGAAAGTGGCAACATAGAACTTGCGAATAAACTCCTTGGTCGTCGCTATACCTTAATTGGTTCTGTTGTCAAAGGTAATCAACTTGGTAGAACAATCGGCTTTCCCACGGCAAATATTCAAATACCAAAACAGAAGTTTTTGCCTCGTTTTGGTGTGTATGCCGTTCGCGTCAAAGGTTTAGCCGAAGCGACTGATAATACAGCCTTTGACTGTTTGGGTGTAATGAATATTGGCGTTCGTCCAACAGTAGAGGGTATTTATACCACAGTAGAAGTACACTTATTCGATTGGTCTGGAGATTTATATTGCAAGCAAATGGTAGTGGAATTAGAAAAATTTCTGCGTCCAGAGCAAAAATTCCCTTCTCTAGAGGCTCTCAAAACGCAAATAAAACAAGACTGCGAAGTAGCCAAAGCATTTTTTAGTACAGAATGCTGATAATCGGCGTTAAGTGGGAACAATGAAGGATGAAGGCTTCCTTCTTCCTTCTTCCTTATTACCATGAGAGAAAAAATCGACGTACTGACAAATAATCTGGCTCAAACTATCGTTGGCAAAGCCGAAGTGATACGTTTAGTGCTTGTAGCCTTATTAGCTGGTGGGCATGTTTTACTAGAGGATGTTCCAGGTGTGGGCAAGACTTTGCTTGCAAAAACACTAGCTCGTTCTATTGATGGTAAATTTCAGCGGCTACAATGTACCCCAGATTTGTTACCTACGGATATTACGGGTACGAACATTTGGAACCCCAAAAATGGGGAATTTACTTTTTTACCAGGGCCAATATTTGCCAATATTTTGTTAACAGACGAAATAAATCGCGCTACACCTCGTACTCAGTCAGCTTTATTGGAAGTGATGGAAGAACATCAAGTTACTGTTGATGGTGTTTCTCGTTCTGTTCCTACACCGTTTTTTGTTATCGCGACCCAAAACCCTATCGAATACCAAGGTACTTTTCCTTTACCAGAAGCACAAATGGATAGGTTTATGGTGTCGTTGAGTTTGGGCTATCCCAGCGAAACGGAAGAATTACAAATGCTACAACGTCTCCAAAATGACGTTACTGTGGATGATTTGCAGTCCTGTATAACTTTACAAGAACTAGAGGAGCTACGTCGTCTCTGTAAAAAAGTTAAAGTTGATACATCTTTACAACAGTATATTCTCGATATAGTGCGTGCAACACGACAAGACGAAGAAATAACTCTTGGGGTCAGTCCTCGCGGTACGATATCATTACATCGCGCCACTCAAGCTTTAGCATTTCTTTCGGGACGCGATTACCTCATTCCTGATGATGTCAAATTTATGGCTCCCTACGTACTTAGCCATCGCCTTATTCCCACTGGTGGACGCAGGGCAAAAACAGTAATGGAGAAATTATTGCGGTCAGTGCCGATTCCTTAGGGTGGGGAGTAGGGAGTGGGGAGTGGGCAACTATTTAAGTTATAATTGTCCTCAAAAACACTAGTTGTTTTGCTATACCGTTTGATTTCATCCAATGGAAATTACTGATAACGACGCAGTTGCAATTCGTACATCAATTGAAAGTCAGCTAGAAGCTTTTCAAAGGGATGACGCTGAAACTGCTTTTGCTTTTGCATCTGAAGGAATTCAAGAACAATTTCAAACTCCAGACAATTTTATGTGGATGGTAAAAAAGAGCTATCCAGCTGTGTACCGTCCACGTTCAGTATTTTTTGAGAAATTAACTACAGTTCAGGGAAGCGTTACTCAACCTGTGCTTCTACTTTCTCCTGATGGTACACCGAGGAGGGCTTTGTACTTGATGGAACGAGAAGTTGATGGTTGTTGGAAAATAAATGGTTGCTTAATTGTTTCTGTGGAAACGGAAATTATTTAGTTGAGGAAGACGCAGCTAAAACTCTGTTTAACTTACCGCTGCGATAACCTTCTAAATCTAACGTTACGTATAAAAAGCCTAATTCTTGAAATGCGGAAACGATAGTGTCTAAATCCGTATTTAATACAAAGTCTTTGATTTGTACTGGTGGTAATTCAATGCGTGCTGTATCTGATTCTGAACGCACGCGCAAGTTTTGCCAGCCTAGCTTACGTAGGTAAATTTCTGCTCTTCCTACTCTTTGTAATTTAGCAATAGTTATTTCTTCGCCATAAGGGAAACGGGAACTAAGACAAGGTTGTGCGGGTTTGTCCCACCAAGGTAAACCTAGTTGTTGAGAAAGTTGACGAACTTCAGCTTTTGTGATTTTTACGGATGCTAATGGTGAAAGCGCACCCCGTTCTTTGGCTGCTTGGATACCCGGACGGTAATCTTGTAAATCATCGGCGTTTACTCCATCCACTACGTATGGATAACCCAATTTTGTGGCTAATGGTTTAAGGGTATCGTGAAGTTCGCTTTTACAAAAATAACAGCGGTTAACTGGATTAGAGGTGTAATTAGGATTTTCCATTTCATGGGTTTCTACAATTTCGTGAGAAATCCCAATCGTTGCTGCCTGAATTTTCGCGTCTTCTAGTTCTTCTGGCAATAGACTTGGAGAAACTGCTGTTATTGCTAAAGCGCGGCTACCTAGCACATCATAAGCGACTTTAGCAACTAAAGTGCTATCAATCCCCCCGGAATAAGCTATCAAAGCTTGCTCCATTTCCATAAAAATAGCTTTTAATTGCTCTAATTTTTCTGTCAACATAGGGGAAAATTAAGAGTTTTGAGTTTTGAGTAGGGAACTAAGTGGTTATTCTGACTTTTCTAGTTTTTCTAGTTTATTTAATTCTTTATGGCTATATTTCTTTATAATAGATTCTAACAAAGATAAATCAATTGGTTTAGCTATATAGTCATCCACTCCAGATGCTAAACAAATTTCACGGTCGCCTTTCATTGCCATTGCTGTTTGAGCAATTATTGGTATAGAGCGATAATCTTGGTTTTGTCGTAATTCCTGCACCAGTTCTAAACCATTGCCATCAGGTAAGTAAATATCTATTAAGATAACTTCTGGCTTTGTTTCTTTCAGTATTTTCCACATTTCAACGGCGTTTTTTGCCAAATTTACGCGGTAGCCTAAATTACTTAGATAAGTTTCTATCATCTGAGCATTTAGTGAATCATCTTCTACCAGGAGAATTTCTGGGGGGTGGGGAGTTGGGAGTTGGGAGTAGTCCGGGGGGGGTGGTTGAGTTTCAAGGATATTATTATTTTCTTCATCTGCCTCATCTGCTTTATCTGCTTCATCCTCAAATCTTCCGTTTTCTCCTTTTGGAACAAGGGGAAGGACGATTATAAAAAGGGAACCTTGTTTAAGTTCAGATTCTACTTCTATCCAACCTCCGTGGAGTTCGGCTAGTTTGCGGGTCAATGCTAAACCTAAACCTGTTCCTTCTTCTCGACTAACGACGGGATTGGGAAGTTGACAGTAGGGCTGAAAAAGTTCTGCTTGCATTTCTTTGGCAATGCCTGTACCTGTGTCCCAAACTATAAAATTTATAAATTCTCCGTTGGGTTCGATTTTTAAACCCACGCTTCCTTCTTTGGTAAACTTGAGAGCGTTAAAAATCAAATTTAGAAGCATTTGCTTAAGTCGCAAGGGGTCGGCAATAATTGTTGTGACTCTAGGGTCTATTTCCCATTTCAGTATCAAGCCTCTGCTATTTGCTTTTTCTTTTACTAGAGATATAACGTTTGCACATAGTGTAGCTATCTCGACTTTTTCCCACTGCACTTCTAGTTGGTTGGCTTCAATTTTTGATAAATCCAAAATATCATTAATCAGCGCTAACAGGTGTTTACCGCTGGATTGGATAATATTTAAATACTCTTGCTGACGTTCTCTGCTGGGGTTGTAGCCTTGGACTAGCAGCAACTGTGTGAAACCTAAAATAGAGCTTAAGGGTGTACGAATTTCGTGACTGGTGTTTGCCAGAAACTGATTTTTCAGTTGGTTTGTACGCTCTAAGTCTTGGTTAATATTTTCTAAGTCTAGAGCTTGTTGCTGTAAGTGTTGCAATTTTGCCAGTTTATCTAGAGTAATCGTACACAGCTTGGCTGCACGTGCGATTAGTTCCGCTTTATATTTTGCTGGTAATGCTTTGTTTAATTTGTGTGAATGATAATTAGAGCGAATGGGAGCTTTGCCGAATATTAACCACCCATTAGCTCCTGAGACGCCATTACCTATTGTCCAAGCATCTGGTAAATTTTGGGTTTCTAGCTGCTGTAAATCTTTTATATCAATTATTTGTCCTGGTTTCCAACGCTGCTTTTTGGTTGTGTGTGGCATTACTCCCAAAAGTCTCTTGTTGGAACGTCGGGATACAGAACTCAAGGTGTAAGAAATTTTGCATCCGCTGGCTTGTGGTTGCTTGAGGGCTATTGCCACCCTGCTGGTGTTTAGAGCGGCATTTAATTCGTTAACTACGCATTTTAAAATAATTCCTTGCTGGTCTTCTTGGTTAAGATTTGTGGTAATTGTGGAAACTAAACAATCGCTTAAACAGGTATGTAAACGGTTCAAGCTGCGCTCCAACCACAACTCGGCACGAAGTTCCTCAATTGTTGTCAACTGAGATATGCTTTCTGAAGTCTGTGAATTTGGCTCTGGTAAGCTTGAATACTTATACATGGACAACCAATACGGCTGAAGATTTAATTTTCTTAGAAACAAACAACTAATTTTTATGTATATTAATGCACAAATACTTTATCCTTTATAAATCAAAACCGCCAGTGTCTAATGCGACGCAGGATAAAAATTATTGTATGAAATCACTATGTATTAATTTACTCTATAAATCTATACTGTTGACGCAGGATTTAGGGTAAGCAAATACTCTGCTTGCACTATCACTAGTTTTGTATGCTAACCTCCTTTTGACTCTTGGATTCAAAGCGCGGATAATTTTAGATTATGTATTTGCTACAAGCTCAATTTATTTTTGATTCGATTTCACAATTTCATTCGCTGGCTACGTTAACTGAGTTTCTCCGTAGTTGGGCTAACCAAATCCCGCAATTAACCGTTAATGGTATAGCTGTTGGCAGTATTATTGCTCTTGCTGCTGTGGGTTTGACTCTCACTAATGGAATTTTACGTTTATCTAACTTTGCCCACGGCGACTTTCTCACATTAGGTGCCTACCTAACATTATTCATAAATCTCTACGGAATAAATATTTGGTTGTCAATGATTTTGGCATCCGTGGGAACAGTGGGAGCAATGCTGTTGTCAGAAAAACTACTTTGGTCAAGAATGCGCTCTATCCGCGCTACTTCTACTACACTGATTATTATTTCCATTGGACTAGCCTTATTCTTACGTAACGGTATTATTTTAGTTTGGGGTGGTAGTAATCAAAATTACGATTTACCCGTAAGTGCGGCTTTGGACATCTTTGGTTTAAAAGTGCCGCAAAATCAATTGTTGGTTCTAGTTTTGGCAGTGTTAGCGATTTTGGCGCTGCATTACTTGCTACAAAATACCAAAATTGGTAAAGCGATGCGTGCTGTTGCTGATGATTTGGATTTAGCAAGGGTTTCAGGTATCAATGTAGAACAAGTTATTCTTTCTACCTGGCTTATTGCTGGTATCCTCACATCCCTAGGAGGTAGTATGTATGGTCTAATTACTGCCGTGCGTCCTAATATGGGTTGGTTCCTAATTTTACCATTATTTGCTTCGATAATTTTAGGCGGAATTGGCAATCCTTATGGTGCAATTGCTGGTGCCTTTATTATTGGTATTGTTCAGGAAGTCAGTACGCCTTTGCTTGGTTCCCAGTATAAACAAGCTGTAGCTTTGGTAATCATGATATTGGTGTTGCTCGTTCGTCCCAAAGGTTTATTTAAGGGAACGCTTTCTTAAACAATTCGCAATCCGCAATTCGCAATTCGTAATTTATGTGTCAAGTGGAGATATAAATCTCAACTGGAACAATACTCAGGTTCTGAGTCTGGGTAATTAAACCCTTTTTCATTACGAATTACGAATTACGAATTATGTTGAGCAACAATGTAGGTTTGGTGTAAGAAAACGATAAAAATTACCTGCGACCTAACCCCTATATCCTCATTCCCTGTAAAGTTCATGAGAAGTTAAAGGCTAAGATTTTTGCGTCATAGAGGTCTCTAAGTAAATTTTGGGATTTTCTTAGCATCCTTTTACCCGTTCCTAGTTTTGCCTAATTACTGGATGATATTGAAATAATAGGCTGCGACAAGGAAATTGATAGCCAGCAACAGTAATGCCCAACCTGTACGGAAGGGATAAGGTGATTTAGCTCCGGATTTTGCTACATCTTTACCAATTTTTGCAGTCATGAGTTGTTCTCCTAACGTTTAGGGCTTTTCCAGAAATACCAAAGAAATGACCCTATTCGCCACATTCGTAAAAAATATTTTTAAGAGGGAGTTGGGAGTGGGGAAATGGGGAGTGGGGAGTGGGACTCCCTACTCCCCAGCATGGTAGGAACTGCGAACTAATGGACCTGAACGAACGTGGTTAAAGCCCATGTCTGTCGCTATTTTGCCTAACTCGTCAAATTCCTCTGGTGTCCAATACTTTTGAACTGGTAAATGGTCTAGAGACGGACGCATGTACTGACCAATTGTCAGGCGATCGCATTCGATAGTTCTCAAATCTTCCATAGTTTGGACAATTTCTTCCAAGGTTTCACCATGTCCGACCATTAAACCGGACTTGGTGGGAATGCTGTGGTCAATTTCTTTAACAATTTGCAAAACTTTTAGAGAACGGTCATATTTAGCACCACGACGTACGCGACCTGTTAAGCGTCGGACTGTCTCAATATTATGATTGTAACAAGCGGGTTTAGCCTTGACTACGGTTTCGATACAGTCCCGATTTCCGTAAAAATCCGGTGTCAGTACTTCAATCTGGGTATCGGGATTGATTTGACGAACGGCTTCCATCGTTTTAACAAACCAACCTGCACCTTGGTCAGATAAATCATCTCGTGCTACGGAAGTTAACACTACATAACGTAATCCTAAAATTTTTACTGCTTCAGCTACATGCAGTGGTTCTGAAGGGTCTAAAGGCATTGGTGCGTGACCTTTATCCACTTGACAAAAAGCACATGACCTAGTACAGGTAGGGCCCATCAATAAAAAGGTGGCAGTTCCCTTGGAGTAGCATTCTCCCCGATTAGGACAACGTCCTTCTTCACAAATGGTGTGTATTTGTCGCTGCTTGATTATACGTTGTACAGCAGAAAGCTCGCTAGCATTACCAATAGGACGACGCAACCACGAAGGCATCGCCATAATTTCGGATTTAAAATTCATGCTGGGGGGTGGGGAGTGGGGAGTGGGGAGTGGGGAGTGGGGAATGGGGAGTGGGGAGTGGGGAGTGGGGAGTGGGGAGTAGGGAATTGGTAATTGGTAGTTGGTAATCGGTAATTGGTAATTGGTAATTGGTAATTGGTAATTGGTAATCGGTAATTGAGAATATTATACAGTAGTTATTTTAACTGAAATACTCAGCTATTTTCAATTTAATCCCCACTCCCCACTCCCCACTCCCCATTCCCAATTCCCCAAATATCCAGGAAATTACTCTCCCCTGGTACGGATAAATATTGAGTATAGTGGGAGGATTCTCAATGTTAGCTGGCAGACCAAGCCATTTAAACCTAAAGTATCTTTTAGAGTGAACAGTCGTGGCGAGTAACAAAATTTTAGTTATCGATGACACTACAGTTGTCCGGGTAAAAGTACGAGAAATGTTGCCCCCTGGCAATTTTCAAGTGTTGGAAGCCAAGGATGGGATTGAAGGGATTGATTTAATCCGTCAAGAGAAGCTGAGTTTGATTATGTTGGATTTCTTGTTACCAAAAATGAGTGGGTGGGAGGTTTTTCAACAAATTCAGGCACAACCAGAGTTAAGAAAAATTCCTTTGGTTTTAATGTCTGGCCGTAAGGAAGAGGTTACGGAGAAAATTACTGAGCCTTTTGAACATTTTGAGTTTCTGGCTAAGCCTTTTGACCAAAAACAACTTATTGTAGCGATTAAGGCTGCAATGGCTAAATCTAAACTACCGCGTCCGGAACCAGCTTCAGTAGTAACACTTACTAATGGTAATGGCAACGGTAATGGTAATGGTAGTGGAACAGCAGCAATTGTTACACCTGTAACGAATAATGCGTCTGGGGCTTCTCTGGAGGAAATAGCTGCGCTTAATGAAAAAGTTGCTAAGATGCAGGCAGAAATTGATGGTTTGAAGAAACAACTAACTCAAGTTGTCACTTTTATTAAGCAGAAAATTAAATAATTATTAGTCTTTAAAAAATCTCTGACTTAACCACTAATACCCTCTTTTCTCATAGAGAAAGGAGGGATTTTATCAAGGAGATTTATTGGAGGATATTTGAAAAGCTGAGAATAAATAGTCTATATTTTATTTTCGTAGCCCCCTCTCCGCGTGCGGGGAGGGGGTTGGGGGTGGGGTTTTCAGGTGCGGGAGTGATAATCTTTTAGCTAATACGTGTTTGTCACTAGATTACAAAAATATAAAAATTATATTAATAAATGATAACGAAACCTAATAATGGGGAACACTAAGCGTAGACAACGGCTAGAGAAGAAAACAATGAAATCTTTATTAAATATTAGTGTTATCCTTCCAGGATATTGCATTACTGAATTAATTTATTCTAGCAGCAAAACATTAGTTTATCGGGGAATTAGAGAAGAAGACCAAAAACCCGTCATTATTAAATTGATGGGAAATGAATATCCAACCTTTATTGAAATTGCTCAGTTTCGACATCAGTATACTATTACCAAAGATTTAGATGTTCCTGGTGTTATCAAGTCCTACAGTTTAGAGAACTACCAGAATGCCTATGCTTTAGTAATGGAAGACTTTGGTGGTATTTCTCTTAAAGAATGGAAACTTCAAGAAAATGCTAATAGAATGAAAACTTTTCTTGATATTAGCATCCAAATAACAAAGATTTTAGAGGGAGTACATCGTCATCGTATAATTCATAAAGATATAAAACCAGCAAATATTTTAATTCAGCCCGCTACATTAGAAGTTAAGCTTATAGACTTTAGTATTGCTTCTTTATTACCAAAAGAAATAGCATCTATTGCTAGCCCCAATTTGTTAGAAGGGACGCTTGCTTATATTTCCCCTGAGCAAACTGGACGGATGAACCGCCAAATAGACTACCGTACAGATTTTTATTCTCTCGGTGTGACTTTGTTTGAGCTTCTGACAGGAAAGTTACCTTTCGCTACAAATGATGCGACGGAGTTAATTTACTGTCATATTGCTAAAGAGCCTGCATCTGCATGTAGTATCGACCCAAATATTCCGGTAGTTGTGTCTGATATTATTAATAAATTAATGGCAAAAAATGCTGAAGACCGCTATCAAAATGCTGCGGGATTGAAGCATGATTTAGAAGTGTGTATAAAAACTTTGGATAAAACAGGAAATATTCCATATTTTCAGTTAGGAACTAAAGATGTTTCTGACCGATTTTTAATACCCGAAAAACTCTATGGTAGAGAGTTCCATATCAGAAATCTACTTACTCATTTTTCTTATTTGACTTCTCCGGAGAATAAAAATTGCGTAGAAATGATGTTAGTGACAGGTTATTCTGGTGTGGGTAAAACTGCTGTTGTTAATGAAATTCATAAACCAATTGCACAAAGTAGAGGATATTTTATTAGCGGAAAATACCAACAATTAAAAAGAAATATTCCTTTTTCTGGTTTGGTAGAAGCATTTCGGGATTTAATTCAACAGTTATTGAGTGAGTCTGATACAGAAATTCAAAGATGGAAAGAGAAAATTTTGTCGGTATTAGGTGAAGAAGGAAAGGTAATTACTGATATAATTCCTGAACTGGAAATTATTATTGGTGAACAACCTCCTGCAGCTAAATTATCTGGTACTGCGGCTGAAAATAGGTTCAATTTATTATTCCAAAGATTTATCCAACTTTTCGCTATAAAAAAACATCCATTGGTGATTTTTTTGGATGATTTACAATGGGCGGATGCAGCTTCTTTAGAATTAATTAAATTATTAATGAGCCAGGGTCAAATAGTAAGCACAAATCCTTCGTCATCTTTTTCGATTTTAAATGAGGATTGTTTGCTGCTGATTGGAGCTTATCGGGATAATGAAGTGTCAAATAGTCATCCTTTACAATTGACACTAAAAGAAGTAGCAAAAGCTGGGACAGTAATTAATAATATTAACCTTGAACCTTTAAGTCAGACAGATTTAAACCGTTTGATTGCTGAGACATTACACTGCGAAGAAAAACAAGTCATATCTTTGACTCAAATGGTGTTTGCCAAGACTAAAGGTAACCCATTTTTTAGTCATAAATTCCTCAAAGCTTTGTATGAAGAGGGGCTAATTAAATTTAGTTTTGATATTGGTAAATGGGAGTACGATATTACTCATATTAAAACATTATCTCTGACAGATGATGTTGTAGAATTTATGGTGATTCAGCTAGGCAAGTTACCACGGGATACTCAAGAAGTATTGAAAATTTCTGCTTGTGTTGGCAATACATTTGATTTAAATATACTCAGCTGTGCTTATGGTAAATCGGCTATAGATACAGCATCGTCACTTTGGCCATCTTTAATGGATGGTTTGGTTTTACCACAGACAGAAGTACGGAATTTATTTGAGGAAGAAATAGCAGGGAAGTCAGGATTCTGGGAGCTTCCAGCGGCTAAGTATAAATTTGTGCATGACAGGGTACATCAAGCTGCTTATTCTTTGATTTCGGAAAAAGAAAAAAAAGTATTGCATCGAAAAATTGGACGATTACTTCTGCAAAATACTCCGGAATCGGAACGGGAAGAAAAAATATTTGATATTGTCAATCAGTTCAATCAATCTTTGGATTTAATAACTGAACAGGGGGAACGCGATGAATTAGCAAAGATGAATTTGATTGCAGGAAGTAGAGCTTTAGCAGCAGTAGCTTATGTACCAGCAATGGAGTATTTAACGGCTGGAATAAACCTTTTACCCGCAGATTCTTGGGATAATAGCTATGAATTAACTCTTAATTTATATGGAAATGCGGCAGAAGCGGCATTCCTCAAAGGTGAATTTTCCAAAATGGAGGAATTAGTCGATGTGGTGCTGCAAAAAGGGAAAATACAGCTAGATAAAATCAAAGTTTATGAAGTTAAAATTAAAGCATATGGGGCACAAGGTAAAGCTTTAGAAGCTGTGGATTTGGCTTTATCTGTTCTTAAGTCTTTGGGAGTGGAGTTTCCTGAAAATATTACCCAAGAAGATGTGCAGCACGGGATGGCAGAAATCACAGCAAATTTGGCTGGGAGAAATATTGAGGAGTTAATTGACCTACCTCAGATGAAGGATACACAGGTATTTGGAGTGATGCAAATTTTGGGAGGTGTGGCTCCTATTGCTTATGCGGTAGCTCCTGAACTATTTCTTTTGATTGTCTTCAAACAAATAAATTTCTCTCTCCAATATGGTAATACTTCATTGTCCAGTTATGCTTATTCTTGTTATGGGGTAATACTGAGTGGGGTAGTAGGAGATATTGAATCTGGTTATCAATTTGGTAAGCTTTCCGTTAGCTTGTTAGATAAATTCGATGCAAGAGAAGTTAAAGCTAAAACTATTATGGCGTTTAATGCTGGTATTAGGCATGGTAAAGAACATTGCAGAACAATATTAAAACCTCTACTGGAGGCTTACTCTATTGCACTTGAAATAGGGGATTTTGAATTTGCAGCCAGTTCTGTTCTCAATTATTGCAGTTGTTCATATTTTATCGGTAAAGAACTCGCAGAACTAGAAAAGGAGATGGTAAGCTATAGCAATACAATTACTAAAATCAAGCAAGAAAGAATTCTTAACTGGAATAATATCTATCAGCAAAGCGTGTTTAACTTGCGAGAAAATGTTGAAAATAATTGTTGCTTGACTGGTCAATATTACAACGAAGAAAAAATGCAGATGCTTCATTTGGAAGCGAAGGACAGAACTGGACTAATACTTTTTTATTTCAACAAACTATACTTGTGTTACTTGTTTCATGATTTTCCTCAAGCGGTAGAAATTGCCATTCAAGCGGAGCAGTATTTAGATGCTGCAATAGGAATTTTTCTTGTCCCTCTCTTCTATTTTTACAATTCTTTGGCTCGACTTGCTGTATATCCAGATTCGGAAGAATATGAACAAAAACACATTCTGGATAAAGTACGGGCAAATCAAGAACAAATGAAGCATTGGGCACATCACGCTCCCATGAATTTTTGGCATAAATTTTATTTAGTAGAAGCAGAGCTACATCGGGTTCTGGGTGAATATCTCCAAGCAATGGATTGTTATGAAAATGCCATTACTCTTGCGAAAGAACACGAGTATATTCATGAAGAAGCTCTCGCAAACGAGCTTACAGCTAAATTTTATCTACAATTAAACAAACACAAAATTGCCCAAAACTATATAACTGATGCTTATTACGGCTATCTTCGTTGGGGTGCATTAGCGAAAGCGAATGATTTAACAAAGCGCTATCCACAATTACTGACAGCCATTCTACAGCGAGAGGTTATCAGGGAAAATACTATACTCGAAAGTACAATTGGTGTTTATCCCTCTCTAGTTACCTTAAGTAACCAACAAACTCTGATTAGCTCGAAAAGCAGTATTTCTGATTCTTTGGATTTGGCGGCAGTGATTAAAGCATCGGTAGCCCTTTCTGGAGAAATTCAGATGGAGCAACTACTTTCAACTTTAATGCAAGTAGTGATGGAAAATGCTGGTGCTTCTAAATGTGCTTTAGTTTTAACCGAAGGTGATACACTAACGTTAACTTTGGCTGCAGTTAGTTCTAACTTAGATTTTGCTCCTATTTCTAAATTCCCATCAATTCCTTTGGAATCAAGTAATGATGTTCCTGTGACTTTAATTAACTACGTCAAACGGACTAGAGAAATTTCTGTCATTGATGATGTAAATTCTGTGAATAAATTTGCTAATGATAGCTATATTGCCTCATCATCTCCTAAAAGTATTTTGTGTATACCGATAATCAATCAAGGGAAAATGCTCGGTATTCTTTACCTGGAAAATAATTTATCCAGCGGAGCATTTACATATAATCGCGTAGAACTGTTGAAGCTTTTGACAACTCAAGCGGCAATTTCTTTAGAGAATGCTCATCTCTACAGAAATTTGGCAAAAGTCAAAGAAAGCTTGGAAGAATATAGTCATACTTTAGAAGATAAGGTTGAAGTCAGAACCCAAGAAATTAACGATAAACGTCAAAAGTTAGAAAAGACTCTCGAAGAATTAAAAAATACTCAGTCTCAATTAATTCAAACTGAGAAAATGTCAAGCTTGGGACAAATGGTAGCGGGAATTGCTCATGAAATCAATAACCCAATTAACTTTATTCATGGCAACATTAATTACGCTATTAAATATATCCAAGACATTTTGGATTTAATTGATATCTTTCATGAAGAATATCCAGAACCATCACCAAAACTTGTAGATAAAGCTACAGACATTGACCTAGATTTTTTGTTAGAAGATTTGCCGAAACTTTTAGAGTCAATGAAGGTGGGGACTACACGCATTAGAAATATTGTTTTAGGATTACGCAATTTTTCTAGGTTGGACGAATCAGAAATGAAGCCTGTGGATATTCATGAAGGTATCGACAATACTTTAATGATTTTACAGCATAGAATTAAGGCGAAAAGCGAGCGTCCAGAAATTGAAATAATCAAAGAATATGGAGATTTACCTGAAATAAGTTGCTACGCAGGTCAGTTAAATCAGGTCTTTATGAATATCCTTAGTAATGCGATTGATGCTGTGGAAGAGTCCTTGATTGATAATCAAGGGAAAATTAGTATTTGCACCGAAAAAACACACTCAAATACAGTTAAAATTAAAATAGCTGATAATGGTGCTGGAATAAGTGCTGATGTCGTTCGCAAAATATTTGACCCGTTTTTTACCACTAAACCCGTAGGAAGTGGTACAGGTTTAGGTTTGTCCATCAGTTATCAAATTATTGTGGACAAGCACAAGGGCAAGTTACTTTGTAATTCCACCCCTGGAGAGGGTACTGAGTTTGTGATTGAAATTCCGATGCGACAGTAAACTCTTCACTTATATCAGAATCTGGTTGTGAGTATCCCAAAACAGCAAAAATTTTAATGAAAAAGGGCATTTTGACTACTAAAAGGTAGATGTATTTGTCATAGCTATTTGTTAAGACTCTTTACGGGGACGCAACCCTTTTATTAACATCTTTACTCCACTTGCAGGTGCAAGTGTCAAACCTCTACGTTCAAGCCTTTCTGGTTGTTTATTAATTAAATCAAGCTGATATTCAGATAGAATTGTTGCCAACTCTAACTTCATTGTAAACAAAGCTAAAGCCTGTCCAATACAACTACGGGCACCACCACCGAAAGGAATAAATTCATAGGGAGAGAATTGATTTTTCATAAATCGTTCTGGGTTAAATTTTTTAGCTTGAGTATATATATCTTCGCGATGATGAGTGAGGTAAATGCTGGTAGCTACTGCTGTACCAGGCTCTAATAAATATCCCTGCAATTCAACAGGTTCTTTGACTATCCTTGACAACGTAAATAATGTAATGGGGTTAATCCGTAAAGTTTCATGACAAACAGAAGTGAGATAAGGTAACCTGGATATCCCTATTAAATCAGAAAAATCACCCAGACTATCCAGTTCTTGCAGTAGTTTTCCTTTGACTTCCGGTAAATAGTGAATCCAATATAAAGCCCACGCAATTGTTGATGCTGTAGTTTCATGTCCGGCTAACAAGAGGCCAATTAGCTCATCACGCAACTCCTGGTCAGTCATCAATTGTCCCTCTTCATACCGTGTTGACATAAGTAACGACAAAATATCATTACGCTCTTGCTCAACTACCCGTCTACGTTCAGCAATTTCTGTATATATTAATTCATCTATTTGTTGTCGTATATTTATAAATTTTCCCCAAGGAGTCCAAGTACCTAAATCTTTTTGTAAGAAGGAAAACATCATAAACATTGAAGTGGTTGGTGATTCAAAGGAATCCATCATCAGGGGGATTAAATCCATGAAGTTATGGTAACGCTCTCCTTCATGTAAACCAAAAACAACTTGCAATATAACTTCTAAAGAAATTTTCTGCCCTAAAGTACGAGCAAAGAAAGGTTTATTTTGCGGCAACAGACTAAGCGTATTTTTAGTAATATCATAAATTAGATGGGCGTAAGTTCGCATACGTTCTCCATGAAAAGGAGGCATTACGAGTTTTCGTCTACGTCTATGCTTTTCACCTTCCAGCATAAAAATTGAAGTTTTGCCCACTAAAGGTTCCATAAATCGATTAACTTCACTTTCAGCTGCAAAATGACTATTGTTGGTAAAAATTTCTTGTATTGCTTGAGGATGATTCACAACCACAATGGTATCACCAAAACCAACAACCTCAGCAGTGAAAATGTCTGGATATTGCTTAGATGCTTGTTCTATGTATCCCACAGGGTCTAAAACAAACTTTAGTTTTTGTAAGAAAGGGGGTGTTTTCAAACGATTAGGCAACTGCATTAAACTTTTCTAGCTAAATTAGTGTAAGAGTACTATATTGATTCCCGAAACCAATTTTAAATTAAAAAAATGATTATTTCTTGAGAGTGGACATATCAAATGATATTAAAAAAATTTCGAGACATTATATTTTTACATAAAATGTCTCATAATATCAGGTTGACTGCTAAATCAGCATTTAACAAGTTCCAACCTTTTTAAACTTTCATAGCGGCCAGAATAAGCATACCAATTTAAATTACTACTTATCCAAGTGTGTAATCCTGATATATATTTTGATAGTTCTACATCTAACTTTTCTCCGAAAGAAGGGAGAGAAGCTTCTAAACTTATCATCTCTTTGACCTTTTGGTCGTGCATTTGAGCAGCACGCTTCATCGCTTCATCCAAAGAAATTTCTTCGTGATAATGTAGTAAAAATACTAGATTATGAACATCACCGGTTGCTATTTCTCTTGATGCCGAAAAAATATCATTACACCAGGCAAGGATGTCAATTGCCATGTATTTCAACTTTTTAAGTATTTCATGTCGCCGTAAAACTTTGGAAAGAATGAATTGATTACATAATTCACTCATTATTAAATTTTGTTCTAAACCTAAGCTAGAACGACGTAACTTAATATAAGTGTCTATATCAGGAATTATTTTTAATTTCCTATTTTTTGATTCTAGCAAACATCCATTAAAATAGTCTTCAAATGCCTCATAAAAGTAAACGAACCATTCTTCAGTTGACTTTTGCAGTATTCGCTGTCGCAAGTTATTTAAGGCATGAGAAATTGGTATATCTTGACTTGTTATTTTTGCTCCCCTCAAAATATCCAAAAACTTATTATGGAAGTCATTCAGGACTTCAGGCTGCTTTCCTATATCTGATAAATCACATTGGTCATCCCAAATAAATAGCCAACTCAATAAATCATTTGCTATCCTAAGTTCTTCAAGCTTAGAGCTAGGGTAAGCACCTGAGGTCAAAAGAAAAAATTTTGACTTACGAAAACGCTCTATAGATGACTCATTGGCCAGCATATTGAAGCGTGAAACCCATTCTATTGCATAATCTTCTAAAACATCAGCATACTTATTGACTTTAGATGGAAAGGGACAGTACAATTCAGGAAAAGTAAACACACTCATAACTTTCCTCCATTAAACAGGGATATTTAAATCAGTCATTTTCCAGGGAACAAACAATTAAAATGCGTAAAAATCGCACAAACTATTCAGCTGTAAACAATTCTTGGACTCATAATTGCTTAAAGTTGATTAGAGAATATGTCAATCGATTTATAAATTAATTTTTAATTCTTATTCAAATAAACGCATACGTATATTTACTTTGAATATCGTATTAAATATGTCATAAAAAGACAGGGTATTATGAAGCGCTAGTAGACAGTGAAAGCGCTTTAGTTGTAATTAAAATATTTATAGCCGTATAAGGCATTTAAGAAAAAATTAAGCTAATTTAGTAAGCTTTTTCTAATGCTTGCTAAGTTTTGCTGCGATTAGCTTCACTAAAGACCTTTTCCAACAGACTCAGGCTTAAGTGTTATAGAGTAAATCTTAGAAAAACAATAGGTTCCTTCAATAATTGAAGTATCTTTATTAACTTTGTCTATACGTATATAAACTAATGTGTAAATATTTAATAACATGTAAAGGCTTGTAAAATAACTTTGCGTTTTTTTATATACCCCAGTTTCCTATAGCTGTGGATAAGCTGCAGGTTCTAACCCACAGTGACAAATAAATAATCAATAAGGTATGATATTAAATCATAGCAAAAATAGTTCTTAAGATAGATTGACAATTGGGTGTAATGTGTATTCATTAATTTCTAGCTCCCTCATCCCTCACTCCCCAATTTGCTGGAGACTTACCTGCTGATAGCCCTTCTCTTGACCCACCCTTATATACTTCACCGGATTTAGAACCGCGATAGAATTATTATTAAATTAAATTTAGAAACCAACAGTATTATTATCAAAATTCAAGATAATGGTTCTGTTATGTCATATTTCACAATAAATAAAAGAGAAAATATTTAATAAGTCTTTTATTACTAAATCTGTTAGAAAAGGAAAAGGACTAGGATTATCAATTGTGCATGAAATTTTGCAAAAATATCAGGTATTTTGGGAAGTTAATTCTGATTTGCTTGAAGGTTAAAAATTCATTATTTCTATCCCCAAACAATAAAAAAAAGACCGTAAATTTACGGTCTCTACAATCTACTATTCAAATTACAAACCTTAAGGTGCTTTTTCTGTAATAACACTTACTTGGGGAGTGCTATGAGAAATTGCTGTTTGTAAAATAGGAGTATTAGCAACAGAAGCATTTGCCAAAGCAAACAGAGGATTAGATAAAATCCCTGCTATGGTCGTAGCGATTAAAGTTGTTACCAAACCGACTTGTAAAGGTCTTAAACCGGGTAAGCTCCAATTAATTGCGGGGTAATTTTGAATTACTTCAGACATTTCTTGCGGTTCTTTTACTACCATCATCTTAACCACGCGAATGTAGTAGTAGATGGAAACAACACTAGTAACTAATCCTAATAGTACTAAGCCGTAAAGACCTGCTTGCCAACCTGCCCAAAACAAGTAAATCTTACCAAAAAAGCCTGCTAGTGGCGGAATTCCCCCTAAGGACAACAAGGAAAGACTCAAGCCTAAAGTTAATAGAGGGTCTTTTTGATATAAGCCTGAGTAATCGGCGATTTGGTCGGTTCCTGTCCGTAATGAGAACAGAATTACGCAGGTAAAGCCGCATAGGTTCATGAATAGGTAAACCAGTAAGTAAAATACCATACTGGCGTAGCCTGCTTCTGTTCCTGCTATCATCCCAATCATCACAAAGCCAGCTTGAGCGATGGATGAATAAGCAAGCATCCGCTTCATGCTGGTTTGAGCTAAGGCAACGACGTTACCCAAAATTAAGCTTAAAACTGCTAAAGCGGTGAAAACAAATTTCCACTCTTCCACAACGAGAGGGAAAACGGTTGTCAGTAAGCGGATAGCAAGTGCAAATCCAGCAGCTTTGGAACCTACGGACAAAAAGGCAATCACTGGTGTGGGTGCCCCTTCGTATACGTCTGGTGTCCACTGGTGGAAGGGTGCTGCGGAAATCTTAAAGCCGATACCCGCTATCACGAACACTAGGGACATTACCAAAGCCAATGATTGACCAGCATTAGCTGCTTGTATTCCATTGGCAATTGCACTGAGTTCGGTTTCTCCGCCAGATAAACCATACAGCAGGGAAGCGCCATATAAAAATACCGCCGTCGAAGAAGCACCAATTAAAAGATATTTTAAAGCTGCCTCGTTAGAACGGGGGTCGCGCTTGGTATAACCAGTTAAAAGATAAGAGGAAATACTCAAGGCTTCTAAGGAGATGAAAATCATCACCAATTCGCTAGCCCCGGAGAGAAACATACCTCCCAAGGTAGCGGTCATCAAAATGGCGATAAATTCAGCTAAAGCCGTACCACTTTGTTCGACGTAGCGAATCGACATCAAAATGGTGATAACAGATGATAAGGCGATAATACCGCGAAAAACGATACTTAAATCGTCGTTATTAAAAGCACCAAGAAAAGCTATGGGATTTGTTGCGTCCCACTGAAAATAAAGAGCGGCAATTGCAGTTAGCAATCCCCCTATCGCCAGATATCCAATCCAGCGCGAGGATTGACGCCCAGTTATCAAGTCCACAATCACAACGCTCAAGAGGGTGAATAGGACAATTCCCTCCGGCAAAATCGTTCCAGCATTTAACTGGGATGCAATATTGGCAAAATCCATGAGATATATAGGCTTTCGCTCTTAGACATTAACTAACGCTTTGATAATTCTATTGTTTTTTCCATTAAATTGTATTAATCAGTTGCTACAAAGCGTAAAGCGCTTATTGTGAAGGTGTGCGCTTATTTTTAGTGCTTTTTTCTGATGCATTGTTACAATTTCAGTGATTTATTTTTCTTATGCCTACCATTAAAACAATAATGTAGAGACGTTACATGTAACGTCTCTACATTCATGATGTCTTATTTATTTTCTTTAAATGAAAATGTTATCTAGGTAGTCAGGTAAACTTAGTAACTACGACGAGAGGAATATCCACCACCACCGCTACTGTTTCTACCGCCCCAACTACCGCCACCACCGCCACCACCGCCACTTCCGTAGCTGCGATTGTTACCTCTGTCTTCTTTGGGTCTTGCTTTGTTAACTTTCATTGCACGTCCCATCCATTCGGCTCCATCGAGACCTTCAATGGCCGCAGTTTCAGAAGCTTCTGTATCCATTTCCACGAAACCAAAGCCGCGTGCGCGTCCTGTTTCCCGGTCAACGGGTAATTGAACTTGCTTAACAGTACCGTACTCAGAAAAAACTTTACTAAGGTCTTCTTGGGTAACGCTGTAGGGTAGGTTACCTACGTAAATCGACATGAAATTCTCCAATTTTAAATTGTGCAGAGACATTAATAGGTCGCTACGCTTGCTTAATATAAAATCAGCAAAACGTAGTAGTCCAACTATTTCTCTTTGTTTTTATACTAACATAACTTTTTTAAGGAGCAACAGCCTTCCATAGCTTGTATTAACATGTTTTATTATTTTAAATCGCGATGAAATATATAGTTTATAGTTATATTTGCATTTGTACAAATGGGTAATGATTAATTGGTAATGAGTAATTGGTTATTGATTTTGATATATAACTGTTATGATTATTTATTATTTTGGATTGTTTTTTTTTAAATTTAATAGATATATTATGAGTAGAAAATAAATCATCAAAATAACAAAAATCAAATTTATAAATATCAATTTATCTATCGCACAAGATTAGGAATTTATTTTTGTTAAATGTCTGAAACGATACACTAGAATACTTGTTGGGTTTCGTTCCTCAACCCAGTCTACGCATTTGTTTGAATTTAAGTATTGTGCGACACTAAGTAATGATGTGGTTAACATTGCCTTATTTTATAGTGAGTACTTTTTTTTAAAAAATGGGTAGTCTTAATTAAAACTTAATTTTGTTACTGTTAAAACAAACCGCGAAAACACTTACTGTATTGACCTTCAGAAAGATTTTGAAAATATTAGTCGCCAATTATGCAGGATATAAGTTAAAGATTGAGATAAGTGGACATTGGCTTGTTGGGGTTATCCAACTTTCAAGTTACACCCAAGGTATATTGAGTACTACAACGTACAACGTTTAAGGAGCAAGCGTTTAAGGCATATCCTGGAAATAGAAAAAGCAGTTAAGTTTAGAGGAACCCCCTCATGACGACTGTTGTACCAGGTAGTCGATGTGATTAAATCACCAACAGGTGTGTAACGCCTTACCTTGACATATCGTTTAAATTATTTCACTTTGACTGATTAGCTTAGCAGCAAAATTCGTTAAAATCTCCATGTCAACTCTTGTCATCGTCGAATCTCCGACCAAAGCTCGCACCATTCGTAACTACCTACCGAAAGATTTTCGGGTAGAAGCGTCTATGGGTCACGTGCGTGACCTTCCCCAGTCAGCAACTGAAATTCCCGCTAATGTTAAAGGGGAAAAATGGGCGCAGCTGGGGGTCAATGTAGAGGCCGACTTTGAACCGCTGTATGTTGTCCCCAAAGATAAAAAGAAAATTGTTACCCAATTAAAAGAAGCCCTCAAAGACGCTTCGGAACTCATCCTGGCGACTGACGAAGACCGAGAAGGTGAGAGTATTAGTTGGCATTTATACCAACTACTTAAGCCTAAGATTCCTACCAAGCGGATGGTGTTTCACGAAATAACTAAAGATGCCATTCAAAAAGCTCTAAAAAACTGTCGTAACATTGACGAGCAGTTGGTTCGCGCCCAAGAAACGCGGCGAATTTTGGATAGGTTAGTCGGCTATACCTTATCGCCGTTGTTGTGGAAGAAAATCGCCTTTGGTTTGTCTGCTGGACGAGTTCAGTCGGTAGCTGTAAGGCTTTTGGTAAATCGGGAGCGCCAACGTCGTGCGTTCCACCAGGGGACGTACTGGGATTTAAAGGCGGCTTTAGAAAAAAAACAAAGCCCTTTTAGTGCCATACTCACCACTGTGGGGGGCACAAAGGTCGCTAACGGTAGTGATTTTGACGCGACCACAGGGCGAATTATTGCTGGACGAAATGTAGTCTTGCTGAGTGAGGCTGATGCTTCCGCTTTGAAAGAGCGTATTACGGATAAAACTTGGAAAGTTACTGATTTAGAAGAACGTCCGGTCACCCGTAAACCCTCACCACCTTTCACTACTTCGACCCTGCAGCAAGAAGCTAACCGCAAACTCAGGTTAGGGGCAAGGGACACAATGCGAATTGCCCAAAGTTTGTACGAAAATGGTTATATTACCTACATGCGTACTGACTCGGTGCATTTGTCAGACCAAGCAATTGAGGCTGCTCGCGATTGTGTGGAAAAATTGTACGGGAAAGATTATCTCAGTCCTAAACCTCGTCAGTACACCACTAAGGCAAAAGGAGCGCAAGAAGCTCACGAAGCAATTCGTCCAGCTGGAAGCACTTTTCGTACCCCTCAGGAAACGGGATTAGGGGGACGAGAGTTTCAGGTATACGATTTGATTTGGAAGCGTACTGTAGCCTGTCAAATGGCTGATTCGCGTCAAACACAAGTCACGGTGCAATTGCTAGTGGAAGATGCTGGTTTTCGGTCATCTGGTAAGCGAATTGATTTTCCTGGATATTTACGCGCTTACGTCGAAGGTTCCGACGACCCAGAAGCAGCGTTAGAAGACCAAGAGGTAATTTTGCCTAATTTACAAGTGGGTGATAGTCCTGATTGTAAAGAAATAGAGTCGCTGAAACACGAAACTCAACCACCTGCAAGGTTCACCGAAGCAAGCTTGGTTAAAACTTTGGAAAGTGAGGGTATTGGGCGTCCTAGTACTTACGCCAGTATTATTGGCACAATTATTGATAAAGGCTACGCTCAATTGACAAATAACGCTTTAATTCCTACTTTTACTGCATTTGCCGTTACTCACTTATTGGAAAAACACTTTCCTGATATCGTTGACCCTAGTTTTACCTCCAAAATGGAGCAAACTCTGGATGATATATCCACTGGTGAAGCTAAATGGCTTCCCTATCTAAGAAATTTTTATTCCGGTGACAAGGGTTTAGAAACTCTGGTTAGGGAGCAGGAAAATCAAATTGATGCTACTGCGGCTAGAACGGTCGAGTTGGAGAATTTGGACGCCAAAATTCGTGTAGGTAAATACGGAGCTTACATTGAAGTCCAAAGCGGTGAAGATATTCAGAAGGCAACAATTCCTAAAGAATTAACACCAGCAGACCTTGACCCAGAAAAAGTTGATTTTCTGTTGAAACAGAAAAATTCTGAACCCGACCAACTAGGTTTACATCCAGAAACTGGGGAACCCATTTATTCTAAAATTGGGCCTTTTGGTCCTTATGTTCAATTGGGAGAAAAGAGCGACGAAAATCCTAAGCCAAAACAATCGTCTCTTCCTAAAGGTCTTACCCCAGAAAATCTAACTTTAGAAATGGCTGTGGGTTTACTATCCCTTCCCAGAACATTGGGGGAACATCCAGAAACAAAAGCCAAAATCAAAACAAATTTAGGACGCTTTGGACCCTATGTAGTGCATGAAAACGGCAAAGAGAAAGATTACCGCTCCCTGAAGGCAAGTGATGATGTCTTAACAATTACCTTTGAGCGTGCCTTAGAGTTGCTGTCCGAACCGAAAAAAATACGAGGTGCTAGTAAATCTAAAGCAGCGTTAAAAGAATTGGGTATCCATCCAGACTCGGAAGAGCCTATTAATATTTACGATGGTCCTTATGGTCCTTACATTAAATACGGTAAAACTAATGTGGGCATACCAGAAGGAAAAACCGTCGAAGATGTAACCCTGGATATGGCTCTCGAATTGTTGGCTGATAAGACGAAGGAATCTAAATCTAGTGGTCGCAAAACCACGAAATCAACCACAAAGTCCACAAATTCTCGTGCAAAATCCACGACAAAAGCCTCAAGCAGCACTACAAAGAAAAAAACTACTAAAAAAGGAAGCGAAAATTAGGGGCATAAATTATTGACAAATAATACAAAATACTCATCCATAGTAGGATGTCCCCCGGTAGGTTATTAATGTGATACTCTTAAGAGTAAGGGAGAAAATAACAAGCCTTTTTAATTAAGTTAAGTGGCTTTTCCCAAGATATGGGAGCGTAACAAGGGCCCGATTTTCGTAGGGCAGTAGCTTCAACGGGGGTTATACCTACGTACAGCACTGCCTCCCAGAGGTGCTATCGAGTCGCTAATTTCTCCGTACCTGTTAAATAAAATTTGAGGTAGTATCTCAGGAGCAGTCATTTAAATGGACTATATCGATAAGGTGCTGGAAAAGCTTAAAGATTTGGCTCGTAAACTCATTGAAGCTCTGCTCGGTCCAGAAGCAGAACCGGAACCGGAGTTAATCCCGATTCCTGTAGACCAGCGTCGTCGTCGTTAAAATAAAATAAAAATTGACTGAAATTAAAGTGCGCCCCTTAAGCGTCATAGTATTGCATGGACCTAACCTAAACCTGTTAGGACAGCGAGAACCAGGAATTTATGGCTCTGTGACGCTAGCAGAAGTTAACCGCTTGTTGACTGAAGAAGGACAAAAGCAAGCGGTGTCTTGTACTTGTGTACAATCAAATCACGAAGGTGTTTTGGTTGATTCGATTCATCAGGCGTTAGGGCAACACCAGGGAATTTTAATTAATGCTGGGGCGTACACTCATACTAGTGTGGCTTTACGAGATGCTATCACATCTGTAAATTTGCCAACTGTTGAGGTGCATTTAAGCAACATTTACCGCCGAGAAGAATTTCGTCATCACTCGTATATTGCTCCTGTAGCAATTGGTCAAATAAGTGGCTTTGGTGTTCAAAGCTATTTATTGGGTTTGCAGGCTTTAGTAGGGCATTTGAGGGGGTAAAAAGTTCCCATAGAAATTTCCCGATATGCGCTATTCACTTGCTAGTAGATTTAGAGGCACTTTTATTGGTGCGTACCTAGGAGAATGTTTTGCTTTTGATAAAGAAAAGTCTCCTAGTGGTAGCACGCCTGGATTATTTAATATTGATATACATTCTTTTTCGTCTAACTGTGACACTAATCACATTGATGATTGGGGAAAAATAACGGTTTTAAATGCCCAAAGTTTAATTACTTTGGGCAAATTTGATTTAGATGCTTGGGAAAAAAATTTACAAATTATACAGACTCCCAGTGAGGGTATTAGTGAAGGTAGCTGTCAATATAATCTACAAGCAATACTGACTGCGATACCTGTAGCACTTTTTTTCCATGAAAATTCCATAAAATTGCGCCAAAACTTGCTATATGTGGTAAAAATTTTGGGAGATGAGCCAATATTGCAAGATGGAGTACTCGCAGTGGGTTATGCTATCGCTTTAGCTTTAACTGAAAAGCTCCATCCTCAAACCCTTATCCCCCAAATTATTTCCTTTATGGGTGAAAATCCTACTCCTTTATCAGAAAATCTGTTAAAAGTCAATGAATTGTTGTCGGAAAATGCAGGATTAGAACGAGTAAGAGGGTCGTTTGATTATCAAACCAAATCTACTCAAACCAAACCTGCCGATTTAATCGCAATTGCCTTTTATTGCTTTTTGGCTACCTTAGAAGACTTTCGTCTTGGGGTTTTGCGCTCTACTCAACTCGGTTTGTATGGACAGCAAATTGCCCCCATTACAGGGGCTTTGTCTGGAGCTTATAACAGCATGGTTAGTATTCCTGTGACTTGGCAATTTCAGCCTGAATATAAAAAGACACTTTTTAAGTGGGGATTTACCAATTTTTCTCAGATGCTAGAATTATCTGATGCTCTTGTGGTCGCTTGGTCAGGTGTGTATAGCCAAAGCTCGGATATTACTGCCGCAGGTTTGGAAGTTCCTACTGTTGCTGCTCCTCGTGTAATTCGTTAGGACTTTGGATTTTAAGCTTTGGATTTTAAACTTTGCATTTTAAATTGTGGATTTCGGATTTTGCAACACATGTTCAGTCAGTAACATTATATACTTGTAAGCGGTAACCTCTGAATATTAGTTTGTAGGTAGCTATTGTGGCAAATCGGCTTTATGTGTGTTCCCGGTTAGGTTTGTCTGGTTTTTGGCTATCGAGCGTCTACTGTGGTCACGGGTAATGACACAAATTTTTATTAAGTCTTTAACCCAACAATTGTCTCACTGGAGGCAATGTAGCAAAGCATCGCACAGAAGATACCGAAAACGAAGAGTGAATTGCTCAATGGCATCGTTTAAAACCAAAAATTGCATTTCTGGTAGTAGATTGGCTTGTATTCCTCAGCGTACCCCAGTCATTTTTGCCATCGCAGTCGTTTCTCTTACTGGGGTAATGGGTCAGCGGTTATATTTTCAACCTCAGTTGAAAGAGGGTATGATTTCGCCAGAGACAATTACAGCCCCTCAAACTAGTTTGGTTGAAGATAAAAAGCAAACGGAAGTAAAACGTAATGTTGCTAGTAAAAGTTCAGAACCAGTTTTAATGGTTGATGGACGAATTAATGAAGAAATTGACAAAAATTTACAACGAGTTTTGGATAAGGGTAACGACATTCGTGCAACCTTGGGGTTATTTCCGTTTTTTGATTCTTCTGCGTTATCGCCTCCCACCCAACTTTACCTACGTTCTTCTTCTGACTCTCAATGGCAAGGTTTATTGCTTGCTGTCTCAAATTCTACACCTAAGCCAGATATTTCGACTGCGGGGCAAAACAATACAGTAAAGGGTCAAAGGGTTCGTACTGTCGTTACAGGCTTTGGCAATAATAATTATACTGATGGGGGTGATATCAGTTTACAAACTCAAGAGCCTAAAACAGAGGAATTTTCTCAGAATGCTGATTTTTTCCAAGCTCTGAATGAACTACAAGCTTACCGTTTGACTACTTCTGCTCAAAATTTATCTTTACTTCTTGCGAAAATTCAACAAGCACGTGAAAAATACGCTCAGGCAAAAGCTAAACTTTTCCTCAAAAATGCCGATAAATTAGAAATTGTATACGACAAAACGGATTTTTTGGAATTGTCGGATGAAGACTGGGCAAAAACTCAAATTGGTATTCGTGATAGTGCCGAGCGCATTTTGACTCAAGGTATTCCACCTGGATTGCCTAAAACTATTTTAGAAGATGCCGTTAGTCGTCAGGTACAGACTTTAGTACCCAAAAATGCCGAGACCTTAGCAACTAAATTGTTGTTACTTTCGCTTCAGCCAAATTTGAAGAAGGATGAGACCAAAACCAGACTTAAGGCTGAGAAAGCTGCTGCTGGTGTCGAGGCTATAAGGATACAAATAGCCAAAGATAGCATTATTGTTCGCAAAGGTGAAAAAATTAGCCCTTGGGATTTACAAGTACTACAACATTATCACCTGATTCGTAGCCAGATTAACTGGTTCGGGTTGATTAAGTTAGGGGGTATCGTCACCTGTGCTGTTGGTGTTTTTGCTTTGGTGGAATTCAAAAGCCACACCCTACTTCGACAACGCGATCGCATTTTAGTTTTGCTGTTAAATCTGAGTGCCCCACTGGTAATTACAATGGGTTTGCCTTTCACCACATGGAGTGCTGTGGGGATGTTATTAGGCAGCTTTTACGGAGGAACTTTAGGCGCTACCGCATTAGGTATTTTGACGCTTTTGCTGCCTATTAGCCAAGAAATTAGTAGAGTTACACTATTTGCTGGTGCTGTTGGGGGAATACTTGGTAGCGCTATTGCTCCCAGACTACGCTCCCGTGAAGAACTAGCGCTGTTAGGATTAGGAATTGCTATAACCCAAGGTGGCATTTTCCTACTGTTCAAGCTCTTAACTGGCGCAGTTTTTGGGGTAGGAGGGTATTTATTATTACAAGACGCGGCCTTGTTTGGTTTATCAGGATTAGCTTGGAGTATTATTGCTCTGGGATTAAGTCCTTATTTAGAACAGCTATTTGATTTGGTTACTCCCATCCGCTTGGCTGAACTTTCTAGCCCTAACCGTCCATTACTAAAACGTCTTGCGACAGAAGCCCCCGGAACATTTCAACATACTTTATTTGTCGCGACTCTTGCTGAAGCTGCGGCCAAAAAGCTGGGCTGTAATGTTGAGCTTGTTAGAGCTGGGACACTATACCATGATGTAGGTAAAATGCATGACCCGCTAGGATTTATTGAAAATCAAATGGGTGGGCCAAATAAACATGATACCGAGATAGATGACCCGTGGAAGAGTGCCGAACTTATTAAAAAGCATGTCAGTGAAGGTTTGCTGATGACAAGAAAACATCGTTTACCGACAGCAATTCAAGCTTTTATTCCCGAACATCAGGGGACGATGCAAATAGCTTATTTTTACCATAAAGCTACGCAGATGGCAGAGGAAGACCCAACCATAAAAGTAGACGAAGAATATTTTCGTTATGAAGGTCCAATTCCTCAATCAAGAGAAACAGCAATTGTTATGCTGGCAGATTCCTGTGAGGCTGCGTTACGTTCCTTAAAAGAAGCCACACCGGAACAAGCTCTGAAAATGCTGAATAATATTTTGCGAGCTAGATGGCAAGATAATCAACTTGTTGATTCCGGATTAACGCGAGAGGAAATGAACGAAATTGCTGGTATTTTTGTGGAAGTTTGGCAGCAGTTTCATCATAAACGTATTGCTTATCCTAAGGCTAAGGTGGGGAGTGGGGAGTAGGGAGTGGGGAGTGGGGAATTAATAATTTTGAGTTTTGAGTTTCATAAGTAAGCCAGTAAGCCAGTAAGCCAGTAAGCCAGGGAATAAATTCCCTGTCTAAAAGCTAAAGTCCTCTAAAAGAGGACTAATAATAAATTTTTTTGGATTTTATAATTATTTTATAGATATTCTCTAAGATGCATAGCATATTTCTTTATGAAATCAATGTTACAAGGCGCACCGTGGCTTTTGGCACATAAATCCATGCTGTTCGTCAATAAGCCGAGAAAAATCTCTCTTTACGGCACAGATTATGTGTTGTGGAAAGATGGAGTAGGTAAAATAAATGCTTTGCCAAATGCTTGTCCTCATATGGGAGCGATGCTATCGGAAGGTTGGTGCGAACAAAAAGAAGATAAAAGTAGCGTTGTTGTTTGTCCGTTTCATGCTTTGGAATTCGATGCTGAGGGTTGTACTATTTTACCTGGTTCTGGGAAGAAAACTTTACCGCAATTGCAGCCTTTAGAGTTAATTATTCAAGGAGACTTTATTTGGTCGTATGGTGGGGTGGAAACGAAAGTTCCTATACCTAATATTTTGAATGAGGTTGCTGCTGATTATGAATTTATTGGTCATACAGCAGATACGAGCGTGGAAACAGATTTACTTTCGATGCTGCTGAACATGCATGACTATAATCACCAAAATGGTACACATCGTCCTTTATTTAAAATAGAGGAAGTACAGTTTGGTAAATTTATTGATAATGGACATGAATCTCATGCTTTTTATAATATGCCTACAGCAAAATCTAGCTTAAGAGAAAAGCTACAAAATACGGCTTTATTGGCGCTACCAAAAGTGATTGAAGGGCACTTAGAAAATCATTTTCCTTCTTTGGTAATATTTCATGGAGAAAGTGCTTTGGGTAAAGTTGCTCAGTGTCACATATTTGTACCGGAATCGGAAATGCGGACAAGGACTTATATATTAATGTTTGGGAAGGGTAAAAATCCAGCATTTAAAATGTTGGGGAATAATTTTTTGCAATTAGCAAAAGTTGTTGTGGAACAAGATGCTGACATTTTGAGTAAAATTTATCCAAATACTCCACAGAAAATTAAGTTAAATAATGAAGTGGGGATGGATTGGGTAAGACGAAATTTTGCTAGTTTCCCAGAAATTGTGGAACCCAATTTTTCTAGTAAGTAACTAAAATCTAACTCTTAACGCCCAAAGATACCCCTGAGCTAAAGTTTGAGCTGAAAGCTTGCCTATTTATCGTAGCCCCCTCCCCTCGTGCGGGGAGGGGGTTGGGGGTGGGGTTTCTTATACTGGGACGAGAAAAATGTTGGTGCTTCTGTTGGGGATAGGGATGGGTCTCAACCCTATTTTTCAGCAAGATTAAATCGATAGTAACAACCTAGGTATCTGCTTGTTGCTGTGGATTAATTTCTTGCATCAGTTCCATTATCTTTTGATGAAAAATTATATTTTGATGTTTCAAAGCGATTTCTGCTGCTGTTTGTAAATCTTCTATTGCTCCTTCTTGATTCCCTAAACGATGTCTTGCTAAACCTCTTCCCCAAAAACCATGTTCATCGGTTTCCGAAATTGAATTTTTGCAAGTGGTTTCAAGTTTTATTGCTTCCTGAAAATCCTCGTTTGCTGCTTCTTCGTCACCAATATCGTAGAAAATATTGCCACGTATATAATAAGCAACACATAATACAAATACGTAATTTAAAGAAAGACTCACTTGTGCAACAGAAGAATCAATTGCTTTCGTTAAGTTCTTAATTGCTTGAGCTTTACTCCCATGTAAATATTGAAGGACTCCTAAATTGTAGTAACTAGCAGAAGCTGGGTGTAATGTACTAAGATGTGTAAAATCTTCTAAAGCACCTGGATAATCACCAGAATAAGAACGAGCAGCGCCACGTATATAATAAGCTTGTAAATACTGCGGACTAGTGTCTAAAACTTGATTACAATCTTCAATTGCTGTTTGATTTTCACCTATTTTCATCCTAATATAAGCACGCTCTGCATAGGCTTTAAGATTTAAAGGTTCGATTTGAATTGCTTGATTTAAATCTTCAATAGCACCAGAAAAATCATCAGTTAAACTACGAGCCATCCCACGATTGACGTAAGATGTGGCATCTTCGGAGTTTTCCTGAATTGCTAAATTATAATTATCGATTGCACTTTGGTAATCACCAAAACTATAAAGCAAAGTTCCAATCGCTGAATATCCAAAAGAAAGCAGGTAGTTTATCATTTTATTTTCCAAATATTTCTTGTGAAAGTTATCCGAAAGTTACATCAAAGTAATTTGAAAATGAGATGATTATTTATGCTGTAATTTTCTATCTTCTACCCGCAGAAATTAAACGCTGATGTACTAAATACTCAAATTGATAAAGACAGGCAGCAGAAATACATTGCAAAATAAAAGGAACAGGATTCCTAATCATTCCTTCATTTGCGATTGAATACAAAAAAGAAAGTAAAGAGTTGTCAGATATAAATATAACCACGAAAATAGATACAACAAAAGTCGATAAAGTATATACTACCCAGCCATATAAACCTTTCCACCAGCTTATCAATCCAGGAAAAGTTTTTGGTGTTGTTTCTGTGTCGGGAAGTGCGCTGTCAGGAAATAAATTATCTAAAATTTTGTGTAGCCAATGGTAAAGAAATGCAATCAAAACAATTGGAGATAGAATCAAAAGCAAAACGAGTATATACGAAATTCTCCAATGTAAACGATAGAACCAATCAATTAACCCAGGAAACCTGAGAAACACAAGATAAATCAAATGATTCCAACCATAAACCAGTAAAATAACTGCAATTCCATTTACCCATGCACGAAGTCCTGGTATGGCACTTGGTAATTGAGGAGAGGGTGTCCATCTTGGTGAATTAGCCATAAAATTCGAGGATGTAGAAGCGAGTATATTAGTTGTTAGTCGTTATGATTTCACTGACTGCTAACAGCTAACTACCAATAAAGTACTATCCTATAATAGAGTTAATAAACCAATTAGCAATCCCAAAAACCGCAGGAATAAAATAATATTTTGATGAAGTTTAATAATTTTGACTCATTAAAAATTCATAAAGAATAGATAAAAATTTGGCTACAGATGGTTAAAAGATGTAACGGATGGCTTTGGCGATGGATGACGAGATTGAATATAACGGATGATTTAGAAATTCGATTAACCATTCATCCGTTACATCCGCTCTTAATCCGTTGCGCCTCTTCCCGCAGCTATTAAATGCTGATGGACTAAATATTGCAAATTATATAAATAGGCTACGATAATTACTCGAATAATCATCGGGATTATTTGCTGAGTTTCTAATTGAAACTGTGACAATGTAAAGAAATTAAAGACTTCTGTTTCTGGTGAAAAGAATCCATAAATGCATAATATTATCATGTCTGATAAAGAACTAGCAAACCATCCATAAAAGCCTTCCCACCAACTAATTAAATTAGGAAATAATCCTTGTTCTGTGACTCTTTCAGATACTCTAGTATCAGTAAAAAAATTATCTAAAATTCTATGTAACCAATGATGGGTAAGGCTGACTATCAAAATGGGTGAAAGTTGAATTATCAAACTAAATAAGTATCCATATTTGGCTGGAGGCTGAGTTATGACTGCAAAAATCATGAATATTGCGATTAGTGCGTACCTTAAACCAATAACTAGCAATATCAAAGCAATTGCATTCAACCAAGAGCGGGGAGTGGGAATCCAACTAGGCCAGTTTTGCATAATAGTTGTTGATAGTTTTTGTGAAGATTTGTAATCTCAGTTGAAGGGAAAAATTAAAGTACTTTTCCCAAGGAGACGCGCTTAATTTGATTGACAAGTGTTAGTCTAAAATGAGCGAGAGTATATTAATTATTATGACTGCGCTAATCCTTAATTTAAGTCCCACCATTGAACTAACGGATGAACAATTTCTTCAATTGTGCCAAAATAATCGCGATTTGCGTTTAGAGCGCACATCGAATGGGGAGTTAATTATCATGCCACCAACAGGATGGGGAAGCGGGAATCGTAACGGTAGGCTAACACAGCGGTTATTTAATTGGTCAGAGGTTGATGGAACGGGTTTGGCGTTTGACTCTTCTACTGGTTTTAAGCTTCCTAATGGTGCAGACCGTTCTCCAGATGCTTCTTGGGTGAGGATGGAACGTATCGAAGCAATTAAGCCGAACCCAGCTTCTTTTATGCCACTTGCACCAGATTTCGCTGTTGAATTGCGTTCTGCGACTGACACTTTAGAGGCATTGCGGAGCAAAATGCAGGAGTACATAAGTTGTGGTGTGCGTCTTGCTTGGTTAATTGACCCGCAAAATCAACGTGTGGAAATATATCGTCTGGGAAGCGATGTAGAAGTTTTGCAATCTCCTACAAGTTTGACGGGTGAGGATGTTCTACCTGGGTTTGTGTTGGATTTACAAGGAATTTTAAATTAAGCGCGAACTCATTTGCAAATGCTAGGCTACGAAGCATCATTGATACCATAAGCCAGGGAATAAATTAAGAGTCTAAAAGCTAAAGTTTTCTAAAAGAGGACTGAATAATAGATTAAAAAAAGATATTTTACAAAACTTAAGATGCTTCCAAAAACCTTGCTTTTTATTAGTCCTCTTTAGAGGACTTTAGCTTTCAGACAGGGAATTTATTCCCTGGCTTGTGGCTGTCTGTGGCTGTCTGTGGCTGTCTGTGGCTGTCTGTGGCTTTCTGTGGCTGTCTGTGGGAGTCTGGCAATGACAAATTTGCCTAACTACGGTCAAAGCGGAATAACTCACACCAGCTGTACCTTCCCCTGGGTGTGTAGAGTCTCCCACTAACCACAAGCTGTTAATGGGTGTACGGTTGGCAAAACCAAAGGGTCCAAAAGTAGGTATTCTTTGCCCAACTCCACCAACAATACCTTTTTCTCTTGCTGTATAACGATAAAAAGAGCGGGGTGTTGCAGCTTCTACGTGAATAATGGTTTCTGGTTTTAGATAAAAATACTGTGCTAGTTGAGAAATTGCTTGTTCAGTAAATTTATTTTTTAATCCTTCATAATCTTGTGTTTGCCACCATTTTTCGGCATCAACAAAGGAAGAAGCGATTATTGTGGCTTTTCCGTCTGGTGCTCGTCCGTCTCCTAGATGACTGACGGAAACAAACAGGGAATTATTTTCGCCAATTGGGCCATCTGCATCATACAAAAATTGTAGGTGTGGGGGACAACCTTGGGGAATTGCGCTTTGGTCTACACCCAAATACACTACAAATGCACCGGACGGAGAGGGTAAATTTTCTACACGTTTTTTGTACCCCTGTGGCGCTTTGTCTCCAAGTAATTGCACTAAATTATTTACAGTAACGTTAGCAACCACATGGTCAGCGTTTTCTGTCCACACATCACCAGTTTTCTGATTTTTAATTACCACTGCTGTGGCTTTTCCGTTTTCGACTTTAATATGTTCCACCGAGTGACGCATCAGCAATTTACCACCATCTCTTTCCAAGGCTTCTACCAAGCAATCGCTCAGTACTTGCATACTACCTTTGAGATGAAATAATCCTTGAGGTTCTTGGGATACGGCTAATGCTGTCGCTGCGTATAATAAGGCTGTTTCTTCCGCACTTACCTGGGAATAAAGTTTTAACTGTAAATCTAAAAATGTTCTTAGACGTTGGTCGTTAGCTACTCCACACAAACGCAACGCATCACCAACTGTCATTAAGGTGAAGGGAACAGTAACAAATGTACTTGGTCGAACGGCTTTGATTAATTGCGAGAAGTCCCAAATATTACGCGGTGGAAGTATGGGGTCGCGTCCTTGGAATTCCCAACTGGCTTTAAATAGTGTTGCTAATAACCGCCAAAAAGGTTCGCTACCAGGAAATTGCTTTTGACGTTCTTGCTTCCACTTTTCGGGATTACGCCATACGTTGACAGGTTCGCTTTCACCAGGCAAATATACCGCACAGGCTGGGTCACAAGGGGTTGTGGCTGGTAAATCAATTCCTAACTCCGTAAAAATACGGTGATGAATTCCCCCAGGCTCCAAACCTGCAACCTGTGTCGCTCCAACATCAAAAGTAAATCCTTTACGCTTAAAGGTGGAAGCACAGCCTCCGGGTACGATGGCTTGGTCTAACATTAAAACGTCATAACCGCGATGAGCCAATAAAGCTCCGGCTGTAAGACCACCTATTCCAGCTCCAATAACAATTACGCGGGACATTTTTATTTATTTAACATTTCTTAATATTATAACTGGGGAGTGGGGATTGGGGAATTGGGAGTGGGGAGTGGGGAGTGGGGAGTGGGGAGTTGGGAATGGGGAGTGGGGAGTTGGGAATGGGGAGTGGGGAGTGGGGAGTGGGGAGTGGGGAGTGGGGAGTTGGGAATGGGGAAGGTTAGATTAGGAAGAATAAGTAAGATTAGGGAGAATGAGGGAGATTAAGAAGATATAAGGAAGATTAGGGAGAATAAGGGAGTTTTTCTTTGAAAAAACTGTTGGCGATTAATCTATTAGATAGGATATGATTAATTTTTTTGTTCGTAACTCTCCTTATTTTTTTACCCCATTCAAGTTATATTCTTAACGAATGGTGCAATCTAAATTATTACAATTTTATATTCACAGGATTGTGCTTCTTAATAGGCTGGAAAGACGGTTTTATAGAAAGGGGTACAATGTTCGAGTTTTGCTTATTGTTTGAGTTAAATGAGGTAGATTGTCAAAGTGACATATCTTTTCCTGATGTATCGCATATAACATTGAAACCAGAAATAGCAGCAAACTGCCTAAACGAGTATTTTCTAAGGCTGTGAATAATGATAAAAGGCTCTTTTTCTCGATTACTTACGTATAGCTTGATTGCTTTAGCTGCATTTAGCACTGTAATCTTAAGTGCAAATACGCCTGTCTGGACTCAAACCGCAAATTATTACCAGGTTCGACAAGGAGCCTTAGCATCTTCTGGTTTGATGTGGCCTACTAGTGGAACAGTTTCTCGGGGATTTATTAAGAATCAACATGAAGGAATTGATATTGCAGGTCCTTCTGGTACCCCCATTATTGCTGTGGCTCCGGGTACAGTAATAAAAGCTGGTTGGGATGATTGGGGATTAGGCAATGCAGTAGTAATTAGGCATTCTGAAGGTAGTGTGACAGTTTATGGTCACAATCGCCGTTTGCTAGTTGCTAAAGGTCAACAGGTAAATCAAGGTCAAATGATTGCTGAAATGGGTTCTACTGGTAATAGTACTGGTCCCCACCTCCACTTTGAATTTCAGCCTGATGGTCGCATACCTGTTGACCCAATGAGGACTTTTTCATCTAATAATATTGCTGGTAGAAATCAACGGCAAACACAAGCTTCAATTCGTCAAACAGAGGACGCTTTTAATGACGACGTTCCTCCAAATGAAATGCCTCAAAGAAGTTATGGTGCGCGTACGAATTTAAATCTTCTCCCCATGCGACCACCAATGCAGCAACCGATGCGACCACCAATGCAGCAACCGATGCGACCACCAATGCAGCCACCAATGCAGCCACCGACGCGACCAGCGATGCAGCCAAACTATAGAGATTCTGTAGCGGCTAATACACAATGCCAAGGTGCTACAGTAATTTCCGGCGAGACGCAAAAAGCAGTTGTCAAGCTTTGCCAAGAGAGTGGTCAATTATTTTATATCGGACAAGCTAAGCAAGATTTCAGCCCAATCATTAAGCTACCAGCTTGGAGGATTGGGGCATCTCGTTTTCGAGCAGATAACGGTAACTATAGCTACTTTGTCACACCTACGACTGTGGAGGTTTGGCGAGATGGTGAAAAGGTGAACACAGACTCATTAAATACTTATAATTTCTAAGTAAATATAACTGAGGTTTCGTTACCAAAATTGGAAACTTAAGTGTTTCCAACAAATTTTACCTATTTTGATAGAGGCGAACTGGAGAGTAACCTTTATACTTACTACCAAGTTCGCCTTTATCAGAAATTTTGTGATTAATTTTATCTTTTCTTAACTACGTCTTACGTAAAAGGACTTTACTATTATCAGTAGTTTCGGATACATTTAGACAGAATTCAGAGAAAATCCTGGAAATTCTCTGAATTTAGGTTAAGTAGGGATAACTCAAATCAGAAAGATTTTTGACCTTTAGTTATGGTTATTTTCCGAAATGCACTAACTGAGGATTGACTATTGATATTGGCTTATGTCTACTAAATTACAGTCACATAATTTACCAAACAAGGAGCATATCATTTATGGATTTTCTAGCCTTTCCGATTATGGCTGATGCTAACGAAAACCCACTAGCAGATAACCTTATAAATCTCCCCAAGGTAAAATTTAATTTCAAAGGGCTTCGTAATTCTACCTGGTTGGCTTTAGCCGGTGTATTTGTATTGATGGGAACTATTTCCCACGTAGAAGCGGCTTCTGCTGCTAATTTTGTGAGAACTAATGGCAGTTGCTTGAAAGTTAGAACCAGAGCAAGTTTGAGCGCACCAGTAGTAAAATGCGTGCGTAACGGAGCAAGACTTGCACCAATTGTTGGGTATAGAAATGGTTTTGCAAAGCTTTCTACTGGTCGTTACGTTGCGGCTAACTTTGTTGGCAGAAGACCTGGTAGAGGAAATACTCCCGGTCTTGGTGTTGGTGGTACTGTAAATTTGAGCTTCGGTTCTCGGGGTGCAGCGGTTAGACGAATTCAACAAGCTCTGGGTGTTTCATCTACTGGATATTTTGGAAGCGAAACAGCAAGAGCTGTGCGTGACTTCCAAGCTAGTAATGGCTTAACTACTGATGGAGTTGTTGGTCCAGCAACTCGTAGAGCAATACTTTCTAACGCTGGTGGTTTTGACCGTGGTTTTGACCGTGGCTTTGACCGTGGTTTTGACCGTGGTGGTTTTAATGACGATTACTATTTCAATCGTGGTCGCAATCGTGACCGAGATGTTAGCTATGATTATGGTCGCGGTCGCGGTGGTCGCAGGACTCTTACACTTGGCTCTCAAGGAGCTGCTGTTTCACAAGTTCAAGAAGCTTTGGGGGTTCCTGTAACAGGTTATTTCGGTCCAGTGACTGTTAATGCTGTGCGCGACTTCCAAGCGTCTAACGGTTTACCTGTAACTGGTAGAGTGGGAACTCAAACTTTCAACGCTTTGGGTATTGGTGTTTTCTAAAAAATAAATCAATAAATTAAGTCATCTACAGATACCTGAAATGTAGAGACGTTATATGTGGAGACGTTACATATGGAGACGTTTAATCGGAAGACGTTACATATGGATATGTTACATGTAGCGTCTCTACATTTTTATTTATGTGTTATGTGACTAGGGGCTTCACATTTTTTTGCTTCTTGTTTAAGATGCTTCCTTTTTTTTCAGTATATTCTCTATAGTCAACTGATTTAAATTTACTTTTATATTGATTAATAATCACTAAGTATCGCGTATTCATTCGATTGCTGGCTGTCAAATAAAGATTCAGTAAAAGCTCTTTTCAAAAAGAAAATTATTTGTCACACTTATTTTGTGCAGGCAACAGTTAATGAATAGTGTAGTTTCTAAATTATAGTTATCAGCTATTTAATATCAAGCTTATTGCAATCAAAGACAGTTTGAGTGTATTAATAATGTGGCATTATTTACTAACTGTTAGATTTGAAAGCTATTTTTTAAGCTTGTCCTGTCCAAGGTGCTATTTTATTTACCATCGAAAGTTTGTGTCAGGGATGTTTTTTGCATATACCGTTTCAAAGCATAGTTGATTGAAAGTTTATCTTGACACATATCCAAAAATTACCATGAACGAAGTACTAGAGTTGATTGAAAAGAAGAAAGTAGAATTTGCTCAACTGCCTTTATTTAAATTCTTGGTAGACGATACTATAAACCCAATAGAAAGAGTATCTTGGGCACCATGTTTTGCTCCTTTTGCAATGATGTTTAAGGATATTAATGCTTATGCTTTACGAAGAGAACCAGCCGATAGTGCAATTCAGGAAATGATTAATAGACATTCCTATGAGGATGGTCGTCACTGGCGTTGGTATCTAGAAGATATTGAAAATTTAGGGTTGGATGAAAAACTCAATTACAGTGATACCTTAAAATTTTTGTGGGGAGAGCAAACCAAAAAAACTCGCGAATTAAGCTATACGCTGTTTGCTTTGTGCATTAATGAAACAGATTTAATGGTAAAGTTGGCAATTATTGAGTCTATAGAATCCACTGGTACTGTTGCTTTACGCCATTTTGCTAAATTGGGTGAACAGATTCAAGAAGTAACACAAAAAAAATGTCGTTATTTTAGTGGGTATCATCTCAAGGTAGAAACAGGTCATATTCAAGGTGGCAAAACTTATGAAGAAACAGATGATTTCCTCAGAAATATCCAATTGACAGAAGAGCAAAAATTTAAAGCTTTTTCTACCGTGGAAATAGTATTTGAGAGTTTCTCTGAATCCATGAATGAAATGATGGCATATGTACAGAAAAACTCAAAAGAAAATCACCAAGTGATGACTCATGCTTGAGGAAAGGAGTAATAAAATAAATCAATGGGGCAGCACAAAGGGAAACAAGCTACGTTGACTATTTTGGATTGAGACCTTAAACCAAGCTAAATCTAAATTTTTATCTCATCTCCTATACCATTTTTTGGTTGGCGATGTTATGTATGACATTGTAGAGAATTGATTTATCAGGTCTCTACATTAAATAAATTGCAAATAACACCTAATCTTCAAGAGTTAATTTCAATGTTATATCGTAATTTCCAAACCCAAGCTGAGTTAGATACTGAATATATTCTTGCAGATGATACTGGGCTTGACATTCCTGCTTACATTAATTGGTATTCGACAAACAGTGCCCAAGTGCGTCAACAACTGTCTTGCGATTTAGACATTCCATTTGGTCCAACTGTTGTAGAGCATCTTGATATTTTTCCAGCAGCACAACCCAAAGCTCCTATTTTAGTGTTTATACATGGCGGTTACTGGGTGATGTGCAACAGTAAAGAGTATAGTTTTGTTGCATCTGGACCAGTAGCTGCGGGTGCAACGGTTGTTGTTATCAACTATGCAAAATGTCCCAAAGCAAGCATTGAAGAAATAGTCCGTCAAAGTCGCGCTGCAATTGCTTGGATTTATCGTAATGCTGAAAACTTTGGTGGCGATTCTAAGCGTATTTACGTATCTGGTCATTCAGCAGGTGGTCACTTGACAGCGATGCTTATGACAACAGAATGGGAAAACGATTATGGACTACCAAGTGACATAATTAAAGGTGGATGTGCTATCAGTGGTTTGTTCGATTTGATGCCATTTCCTTACACTAGATTACAACCTTCTCTTCAACTCACTTGGGGTGAAGTTCTCCGTAATAGTCCCATCCGCAACATCCCCAAAAAAGCAGGACATCTGATTGTTACCTATGGGGAAGAAGAAACACAAGAATTTCATCGTCAGTCACAGGATTTTTTAGCTGCATGGAAGGCGAATGGGCTTCAAGGTTCCTATCTACCACTACCTGGGCAGAATCATTTTACTGCTATTAATGGTTTCTTGAATGCTAACAGCCCTCTTTGTGTTGCTATTTTGAAAATGATGGGTATGATGGTGATTAATAATTCCTAATTACTAGCACCAAGAAATAAGAAACAGATTATGTTTTGTGATAAAAGTTCGTGGTCGCATCCGCTTGTCGCATGAGTTAAGCTTCTTTCTGAATGCTTGGGGATTCCGAAAAGCTCAAGCTTTGTCAACAGGAATTTTAGATACGCACGTGATTGAAGCGGTAAAATTTGCATGAATTTTAAATTTTTAGCATAATTGAGTCCTGTAGATTTAGCCCGGTTTTTAACTCCCGGTCTTTAAACCGGGTGTTTTAATCGTAATTTTCATAAAACAGACAATATTTTTATAAAATTTAAGGTAAAAAAATGTTGGAAAAAGAATATAACAGGGAATCATAGGTACATACACGAACATCTTTATTTTACTAGGAAGGGTTTTAAAATGCTCACGCCTGTTTTGGTCCCTGGGTACGATGTAACTGAAGTTATCCACGAGGGAACCAACACGATTGTTATTCGGGGTACATCGCGACTAGATGAAAAATCTGTTATTCTTAAAATCCTTAAGGCTGACTATCCTACCCTAGATGCGATTACTCGTCTCAAGCACGAGTACAAAGTCACGGAAAATTTAGATTTAGAAGGTATCGTCAAAGTTTTGAGATTAGAAAGGCATCAAAATCGTTTAGCGCTCGTATTTGATGACTTTGGTGGCATTAGCCTTAAGCAACTCCTTAATCAGAACCAAGAAACCGGAAAAAACTTTCCCTTATCTTTGGAAATTTTTCTCAGCATTGCCATTCAGCTGGCAAAGGCTGTGGTGTCACTTCATATTCACAACATTATTCACAAAGACCTTAAACCCGCCAATATCATTATTAATCCAGAAACAGGACTGGTAAAATTGACCGACTTTAGTATTGCCTCGCGGCTTTCAAAGGAAACACCACAACTAACTAACCCTAACCAGTTAGAAGGAACTTTAGGGTATATATCCCCTGAACAGACTGGTAGAATGAACCGAGTTCTTGACTACAGGACCGATTTTTATTCTCTGGGTGTTACTTTTTATGAAATGCTCGTCGGTGAATTGCCTTTTCAAAGCGATGACCCTCTTGAGTTAATTCACAGTCATATTGCAAAGCAACCCAAAGCAATTGAGGAATTAAATCCATCTATTCCAGTGGAAATTACCGCGATTGTCAGAAAACTAATGGCAAAAAATGCTGAAGACCGCTATCAAACCGCTAAAGGTCTGTTAGCAGATTTAGAAATTTGCTTGGAAGAGTTCAAAGCAAAAGGAAAGATTTCTAATTTTATACCGGGTCGCTTGGATATTTTAAGTCAATTACTAATTCCGCAAAAGCTCTATGGTAGAGAAACTCAAGTCAATTCACTATTAGAAGCATTTGAAAATGTCAGCCTGGGTAGCAGTGCTATAGTACTAGTATCTGGATATTCGGGAATTGGCAAATCTTCTGTAGTCAACGAAGTTAATAAACCTATCACCCGACAAAAAGGCTACTTTATTAGTGGTAAATTTGACCAATTTAAACGTAATATTCCTTACGCATCATTAATTCAAGCTTTTAGCTATTTGATGAGACAACTGTTGACAGAAAATGATACTAGACTTGAACAATGGCGCAGCCAAATATTACAAGCAGTGGGGTCAAATGGACAAGTTATTATTGATGTAATTCCAGAAGTTGAATTAATCATCGGTAAACAGCCAGAAGTAGCGCAATTAGGACCAGCAGAATCACAAAACCGTTTTAATCGTGTTTTGACAGAATTTATCCGGGTATTTTCCCAAAAAGAACACCCCTTAGTCATATTTTTAGATGACTTGCAATGGGCTGATTCCGCAACATTAAAGTTGATGCAGCTGCTGATTACCGATCCACACAGCAAATATTTACTATTAATAGGTGCTTATCGGGACAATGAAGTCAGTTCTACACATCCATTAATTCAGACAATTGAAGAAATTGAGAAGAGTGGCACAGTTATTAATAATATTGTTTTACAAACGCTATCTTTAAAGAATGTAACTCAGTTAGTTGCCGAAACTTTGACATGTAATGCAGAAAAAATAGAGCCGCTAGCAGAGCTAATTTATAATAAAACGGCTGGGAATCCTTTTTTCTTGACACAACTACTTCAAACGCTTTATCAAGAAAAACTTTTAATATTCGACTATTATAATTATCACTCTATCGAAGAAGAAATAAAGGGAGCTTGGCAATGGAATATTGAAGAAATTCTTACAATTGGGATTACTGATAAAAATGTAGTAGAACTCGTTGCTAGCCGAATTCAAAAGTTACCATTAGCAGCTCAAGAACTTTTAAAATTAGCGGCGTGTGTCGGGGATAAATTTACCTTAGATGCTTTGTCAATCATTAAAGAAGAATCCCCTGGAGTGACAGCTAATCAACTTTATCCCAGCTTACAAGCTGGGTTGATTTTACCTTTGAGCGAGACTTATAAAATTCCTTTGTTACTTGATGAAGATGGTCATATTTCAGGTGAATCAAAACATCAAAACCTAGAATCTCGAATCAAAGGAGTTGCTTATAAATTCTTACATGACCGCGTACAACAAGCGGCTTATTCTCTGATTCCCGAGTCAGAAAAACAAGCTACTCATTTGAAGATTGGTCAACTACTTTTAAAACAAACACCACCAGAATTTTTAGCAGAGAATATTTTAGACATTGTTAACCAATTAAATGTTGGTTTGGAGTTACTTTCATCTCCTGCGGGAAAAGAAGAACTGGCAAAATTAAATTTTATTGCTGGAGAAAAAGCCAAGGCTGCAACTGCCTATGAAGCTGCCGTTAAGTATTTAAATATGGGTTTGCGACTTTTGGCTGAAGATTCTTGGCAAAGCAATTATGACCTGACATTGAATTTTTATGTGGAGACAGCAGAAGCAGAATATTTAACAGGTAGCTTTGAAAGGTCAAAAAAATTAGCAGACTTGACCTTACAACAAGCCTACACAATTCTGGATAAGGTGAGAATATATGAAATTCAAATTCAGTCTTGCATAGCACAAAATTCGATGCTTGAAGCCTTAGATGTTGGAGTAGATGTTCTTAGGCTTTTAGGTGTAGGGCTACCAAAAAAACCTACGATGCAGCATCTACTTTTAGCTGTTTTACAGACTAAATTTACTCTCTCTTACAAACGTATTGAAGATTTAGCTAATTTGCCAGAAATGACTGACCCTTATAAATTAGCTGCAATGCAAATTTTGATGCTAGTTAATCCTGCTGCAGGTCAAGCTGGTTCTTTGCTTTTTCCCTTGAGTACATTAGCACTTGTACGCCTATCAGTTAAATATGGTAACTCAGCACCTGCTACTTATGGCTACAGTATTTATGGCGCTATGCTATGCGATAATTTTGGGGATATTGAAGCAGGCTATCGATTTGGAAAGTTGGGTATTTCTCTTTTAGACAAGTTGAACGCTAATTTATTCAAAGGAAAAGTTCTGTATTCTTTCAATGCTTTTATTGCCCATTTCAAAGAGCCAATTAAAGAGAAAATTGTACATTTACGTCGTGGGATTCAATTTGCACTAGAAACCGGAGATATAGAATTTGCTAGCTATAGCGCTTGGACTTTGAGTAAAAATTTGTTTTTAAGTGGGGAAAACCTAGATTCATTTTCACGACAAACTCTGCAGTATGTAAGTTTTACACAGCAGTTAAAGCTGGAATCAGTTGCTCTTGTTATTAATATAATCAGGCAAACTGCATTGAATTTACAGGGATATTCATCAAATAAATATGTATTAGTTGGTGATGCATTAGATGAAACAGAAATGTTGTCGTTATTAAGTGAGAATACTACCTGGTTAAGTATATTTCATAGCTGTAAAACATGCATTAATTATTTATTTTATAGATATGATGAAGCCATTAAATCCTCAGAATTAATTATCAAGTATAAAGAAAATAATCCTGGTATTATATTATACTGCATAAATAATTTTTACTATTCTCTCGCACTCCTAGCTCAATACATAAATATATCTAAAAGCGAGCAAAAAAAATATCTGAGACAGGTTGCTATTAACCAAAAGAAAATGAAGCAGTGGGCACAACATGCTCCTTGTAATTTTCAACATAAGTACGACCTAGTAGAAGCAGAAAGGTTGCGATTATTAGGACAAGAAACTAAAGCGATGAATTTATACGACCGTGCCATCGCTGGGGCAAAAGAAAATGGTTATACCCAGGATGAAGCACTCGCAAATGAACTTGCGGCAAGCTTTTATGCGTCTTTTGGTAAAGAAAAAATTGCTAAGATATACATGACCGAAGCCTACTACAGCTATATCCGCTGGGGTGCTTTCGCGAAAGTAAAAGATTTAGAAGAACGCTATCCTAATTTAATCCTTCGCAGCTATAATGCTACATCTGAAGCAAAAGACCTAACTAGAACAATCACTACAAGTTTTACCAGAATTTCTAATTCCACTAGCAACAGTAATGAAGTATTTGATTTGGCTACAATCATGAAAGCCACTGAAGCCATTACTAGTGAAATTATTCTGGACAACTTGTTAGACAAGCTTTTGAAAATTATCTTGGAAAATGCTGCTGCTCAAAAAGGTTGTTTAATATTGCTGAAAGATAATAAATTATTTATCGAAGCTCAAAGGTCATTGGTTGGACAAACAGTAACTAACATCATTGAATCAATTCCAATCGAGCATAGTACAGAAATCCCAGATTCTTTAATTAACTACGTCGCTAGAACCAAAGAATACGTCATTTTCCAAGACGCTATCAAAGAAATCCAAAATCCAAAATCTAAAATCCAAAATTTCAACGACCCCTACTTCCAAACCACACAACCCAAATCAGTCTTATGCGCTCCCATTTTCTACAAAGGTAAATTTACTGGTATTCTTTACTTAGAGAATAATCAGTCAATCGGAGCCTTCACTACCTCCAGGCTAGAAATCCTCAAATTACTCGCTTCCCAAGCGGCGATCGCAATCGAAAATGCTCGTCTGTATGCTGGTGAGCAAGATAAATCGCAACAGTTGCAGCAGTCTCTGGAACAGCTCCAGCAAACTCAAGCGCAGTTAGTACAAACAGAAAAAATATCTTCCTTAGGACAATTAGTGGCTGGTGTTGCTCATGAAGTAAACAACCCCGTGGGATTTATCATGGGGAATCTGGACTACGCAAAACAGTACATCGATGACTTACTCAAATTAGTGCATTTATATCAAGAAAATACACCATCCCCTGCGAAGGAAATTACAAATCATATTAAGAGAATTGACTTTGATTTCTTGGTATCAGATTTACCAAAAATGATTTCCTCAATGGAAGTAGGTACGGAACGTATTCGCGATATCATGCAGTCTTTACGAAATTTCTCAAGGATTGATAGCACCGACAAAAAAGCGGTGAACATTCATGAAGGGATAGAGACAACCTTGATGATTTTACAACACCGTCTAAAAGATAGAAGAGAGCGTCCAGCAATTCAAATAGTCAAAAAGTATGATGATTTACCACTAGTAAAATGTTACCCCGGTCAACTGAACCAAGTGTTTATGAATTTACTGGCAAATGCTATTGACGCTTTGGATGAGTACAACCAAGGTCGAACATATGTGGAAATAGAGAAAGACCCTAATGTAATCACAATTAGTACAAAACTGGTAACCTTTGAAGAATTAGACAAAGTAGTAATTCGTATTGCTGATAACGGGCCAGGTATGCCAGAGTCAGTAAGAGAGAAACTTTTTAACCCATTTTTTACAACAAAGCCAGAGGGTAAGGGTACTGGACTAGGACTTTCGATTAGTTACCAAATTGTTACAGAAAAACACGAGGGAACTATTGAGTGTATTTCTTCTCCAGGTGAGGGTGCTTGTTTTGTGATTCAAATTCCGTTGGAAACAGCAAATTAAACCCCACCCACACACAAATAAAAGAAAACCCCACCCCCAACCCCCTCCCCGCACGCGGGGAGGGGGCTACGATTTTAATACTCCTATAATCTTTGTCATGGGGAGGGGGCTACGATTTTAATATTCGCGTACTATTTGTCACAACCAATAAGAAAAAATAACCACTCCAGATATACTATCGTAGCCCCTTCCTCACCTGCGGGAAGAGTTTTTTATTGTTATAGTAGCCCCTTCCTCACCTGCGGGAAAGGTTTTTGATTGTTATCGTAGCCCCCTCCTCGCTTGCGGGGAGGGGGTTGGGGGTGGGGTTTGCTACGCTAAAAACTTTTGCACAATCTCTAAAATTCGCTCACTAGCTAGTCCATCACCAAAAGGATTAATAGCATTAGCCATTATTTCGTAAGCGGACGGACTACTTAACAACTCCGCAGCATTAGTTGTAATTTGTCCCGAGTCAGTTCCCACAAGTTTTGCAGTTCCTGCAGCAACAGCTTCAGGTCTTTCAGTAGTTTCACGTAAAACCAAAACAGGTTTACCCAGACTTGGAGCTTCTTCTTGTAAACCACCAGAGTCCGTAAGCAAAAGATAAGAACGCTGAATCGCTCCCACAAGTTCAGCATAATCCAAAGGCTCCGTTAAAAAAATTCGTTCATGATTTCCTAACAGAGCTTGTAATGGTTCGCGTACGGTAGGATTGCGATGTAAAGGTAATAATAAAGCTGTATCAGGGAATTTATCTAAAATATTCAAAAATCCTTCCGCTATACCTTGGAGTGGTTCTCCCCAATTTTCACGTCGATGTACTGTTGCTAATAACACTCGATATTTTTCCCAATCCAAACCAGGAACATTACAAGCAGGTTTTCGGGACGCGACATTTAACAGCGCATCAATAACAGTATTACCTGTGAGGTGAATTTCACCCAAAACTCCCGAACGTTTTAAATTTTCGACAGCTAAAGGTGTTGGAGCGAAGTGCAATTGGGTAATTTGGGAAATTAAACGTCGATTCGCTTCCTCTGGGTAAGGATTGTAAATATTGTCAGTCCTTAATCCTGCTTCTACATGACCTACAGGAATTTTTTGATAAAAAGCTGTCAAAGCAGCGGCAAACGCGGTGGTAGTATCACCTTGAACAATAACTAAATCTGGTTTGCGCTGCTGAAATAATGTATCTAAACCTCGTATACTCCGACAAGTAATATCACCCAGAGATTGTTTAGCTTGCATAATCTCAAGGTCGTAGTCTTCCTTAAGGTTAAAAAGTTGCATTACTTGTTCAACCATCTCCCGGTGCTGTCCGGTTAAAATAACTTGTAACTGGAAACCAGGAGAGTTTTGAAACGTTTGTATCACGGGAGCTAATTTAATTGCTTCCGGACGGGTTCCTAAAATAATGCTAACTAGTTTGTCATTAGTCATTAGTCAATAATTATTTAATCAATAGTAAACGCTCTCCATAGTCTTCAGTCAATTGCTATTAGTCAATAGTAATTTGTCACATTGAGAGAAGGAAGAAGGAAAAAGGAACAAAGAAGCCATTTTGAATCCCAATGAAAAAACCCGGCAAAACCGGGCAGATGTACTGTTTGTCGATTATGGTTTAATAATTACATTTCTAGCTCACAAGTTAAGGGGCAAGATGCATAAACTGTTTTTTCCTTTTGCTCTGTTTCACCATGCAACCAGCTTAACCATTTAACATCTTGAGGATGAATTCCTTTTGAAGTTAGCACTGCAGCACCAACAACAACTGCGAATACGTTAGCAAATATTAATCCACCTGCTACTAACAATACTGCGCTTACGGGCATTACAGACTGTAAAACAATCGATAAAAGGCATCCAACTGTAGCCATCAAAACAACCAACGGAAAACCAACAACCAACAAGCACACTGCCAAGGTAAAAGTCCATATTAAGAAACTTTTAGCCATCATCAAAGAGTCGGTTTTTCCAAGTTCAGAAGCTTGAGCCAAAGCCATGACTTTCCTCTCCAAAATAAAGAACAAATATTTAACTTGAGCAATTAGTTCACAGTCGCAATTTCTTTTTTATTGCAAACCGATTTAACGGGTCGTGAATTTCAGTATATAGAATCTAATTTTGAAAATGAGCATTTGTTTAATAATCTTTACACTTTATTTTGGGGGATCATGAGTCGTAGTAATAGCGACTTTTAGCGCAAAGCTAAATGTGGGCATCTGTCTGGAGGTATAGAAGCTCTTAAGTTCTAATCCCTAAAGGGTAATTTTGGGACTTATATTGGATTATCGTTAACATATCTTAAAATTCAATCTGCTTTTTCTCATAATTTCTGAAAACGGCTGAATTTGTTGTCTGGTGGTGATTTCGCTAATACTTGCATAAAGCAACCATGAATTTTGAGTAAATTTTTCTCATATAACGAATTGAGGTATTCTCGGAAATATATAGAGCTTATTTTTACTAAAAAATATGCGCGTTATTACTGAATATAAAACAAAATAAAAGTGTGCTAAACAAGGTAATAGCAGTGAAAAAATAAATTTTAATTTGATGACAATGGAGAGCTTGCCAGGAAAAGAGACACCAGTACAAAGTCACGTAATGAGACAGGAGACGAACATTTGTTTGCACTCTCGGTTTCCGTGGTAAGTCAGCAGCCGATTATACTATGCACGTTTATTCGATTGAACCGTTAGTTTGACCCATTCGACCCATTAGCTTGGTAAATATATGACAGAATCACAGCGTCCACCAAATTCCATGCCAGCAGCGACCCGTAATATGCCGCCAGCGCCACCACCACCGCCACCAACGCAAACGCAAACGGCTAGCACGCAGCGGCAGGCAACACAAACCTTAGAAATGAATATAGATAAGAGTGTTAATCGGCCAGCTGGTAATTACGCAGCACCCCCTCCACCTGGTAATATGGGTCATCGTCCTGGGACACCACCACCAATGGCGAGTAATAGCCAAAATCGTCCAAAAACCAATGGTCCGACTTTGGCGCAACTTGTGAAGGAAGCTTTTGATAAGGGAATATCTGACCTTCACTTAGGTGTTGGTGAACCCCCACGCTTTCGTAACCGAGGAGAAATCGAAACAACAGAATATCCAGAAACGGATAAAGAGACTTTCCTTAGTTGGATACGGGAGGTGCTAACAGAGGAAGAAATTAAACGTTTTGAAGAGTACCTGGAATTTGATGGTGCGACCCAATACGAGTTTGCACGGGTACGGATTAATATTTTTGACACGCTCAAGGGTTACGCAATGGTAATGCGGTTAATTCCGCTGAAAATTTTGACGATGGAGCAGTTGCGTTTACCGACTGTTTTCAGAGATATTTGCCATTACCACAAAGGTTTGATTTTGGTGACAGGACCAACTGGTTCGGGTAAATCGACTACAATGGCGGCGATGGTCGATTATATTAACCGCGAAATGCCTAAACATATAATTACCATCGAAGACCCTATCGAGTTTGTCCACAGGAGTCAAAAGTCGTTGATTAAACAACGGGAAGTAGGAATTCATACCCGAAAATTTGATAACGCTTTGAAAGCAGCTTTGCGGGAAGACCCAGATTTGATTCTGGTGGGGGAAATGCGGGATAAAGAAACTGTTAACACAGCTCTTAAAGCTGCTCAAACAGGTCACTTGGTAATGGGTACCTTGCACACCAATAGCGCAGTCAAAACGATTGAGCGTATTTTGAACCTTTATTCTGGTGAAGAACAGCCTGCAATGAGGGTTGCACTTTCCGAAGCATTAGTCGCGGTAATTGCCCAAGGTTTGTGTCGCACGACCGACAACAAGCGTGCTGCATTCCACGATATCCTGATTAATACCGAAGCTGTAAAAGACTGGGTTAAGGAAGGTAAATACGACGAAATTACCGAATTAATGAAGCAAGCAAGCTTTGACGGTATGATTACCATGAACCAAGCCCTATTTAACCTTTATCAAGAAGGTCGCATTGACGAAGAAACAGCCCTAGAAATGTCACCAACTCCTAACGAGATGGCTCAGTTCCTCAGAGGAAGGGTTTAAAAAGCAATTCGCAATTATTTGGAGAATTGGGAGTGGGTAGAGACGCGATTAATCGCGTCTGTACAGAATTGGGGGGTTGGGTAGAGACGCGATTAATCGCGTCTGTACAGAATTGGGGGGTTGGGTAGAGACGCGATTAATCGCGTCTGTACAGAATTGGGGGGTTGGGTAGAGACGCGATTAATCGCGTCTGTACGGAATTGGGGAGTTGGGTAGAGACGCGATTAATCGCGTCTGTACAGAATTGGGGGGTTGGGTAGAGACGCGATTAATCGCGTCTGTACAGAATTGGGGAGTTGGGTAGAGACGCGATTAATCGCGTCTGTACAGAATTGGGGGGTTGGGTAGAGACGCGATTAATCGCGTCTGTACGGAATTGGGGAGTTGGGTAGAGACGCGATTAATCGCGTCTGTACGGAATTGGGGAGTTGGGTAGAGACGCGATTAATCGCGTCTGTACGGAATTGGGGAGTTGGGTAGAGACGCGATTAATCGCGTCTGTACGGAATTGGGGAGTTGGGAGTTTGGAGTTTGGGGTTACTATTAAAAGTGTTTTTGAACATCAAAATTCAAATCTTCTAATTTTTCGCTCTCAAATCTTAGTACCGTTTACTTGCGATACACATAAACCCTGTAGAGGTGCGATTAATCGCATCTCTACAAAAACCAAAACTCTAAACTTTTTTTACACAAAACCCTTGACTTCTGATAAACGACTAATACCCCAACTTTTTAAAGGCATAGCCTTATTTACACCCGGAGGAGATTTGATTTACTGCATCGACCCTAGTAAACAAGGTCGATGGCATTTGCATTTGTGTGCTGTTTTACAGGAAATTTTAGATTTACCGGAACCGCCTCATTTTTTAGTGCCTTGCTACACTGCTACTGTTGACCACTGGTTAGACCCTCGTTCCCAAGAAGTTAAAATTTTTGCTGAAGCTTATCCTGTGGTAATGCGGCATCAAGCTGTTTTAAATGCTATTTTTGATACTGGGGAGTTAGTTTGGCAAGCTGCACCTTGGCAAGAGGGTTTATGCGACCGCATGGTGTTGACTTCTTACCGCGATTCATTTCCGCAACTTTGGGAAGACCATAATTTAATAGTAAAGGTAAACTTTCAAGAGTCAAGACCGCATTACCAAATAGCTAATGTTATACAAGCACAAGAAAAAACACGCGGCTATGTTTTGCGTTTATTTGTTGCAGGACAAACTCCATCTACTGAGCGCATTTTAGGAAACTTACACAATTTGTTAGAAAAATATTTCGGTCTGCCTTACACCCTTAAAATTATTGATGTTTTAACTAATCCAGAACAAGCTGAAGCTGACCAGGTTTCCGCTACTCCCACTCTGGTAAAAGCTTGGCCTGCTCCTGTAAGGCGTATTGTTGGTGAGTTAGACAATGTAAATAAAGTTTTACAGATGTTACGTACTACTGAGTTACTCTGAGAATCTGTATGCTATACCGACAAGTGAACTAGCGTTTTCTCAGTTAACAACTACACATAGAAAATTGTACGTGCTAAGGTAACTAAAATAACCTATATTTAACTGGGTAAACGACATGCTCGACCAACCCAAGGCAATTAGAAACGCAGCAAAGGCTATCATTGTCCGAAATAATAATCTCTTGGCGCTGGCTAAGCAAGATTCACAAGGTCGATATTATCTTTTACCTGGTGGTGGGCAAAATCATGGAGAAACACTTAAACAAGCTTTATTGCGCGAGTGTTTGGAGGAAATTGGGGCAGAGGTAGAAATTGGTAAACTTTTATTTGTGCGTGAGTTTATTGGTAATACCTATGTTCATGAAGCTTTGGATGAAGATGAAAAAAAATGGCTGAAGAATTTTCACTCCATTGATTTTATATTTGCTTGTAGAGTCAGTGAGAATTACATCCCGAAAAATGGTACTTCTCCTGATGGGGGACAACAACATGTTGAATGGTTGTCGATTGCCAAGCTAAATGAGTATCGAATATTTCCATCACCTTTGAAACACTTGTTGATGAATCAATTAAATGGTGATGTTTATTTAGGTGATGTAAATTAATTGGCGATTTGTATTTTTAGTAACATGGTTACCAGGGATGTTGACCAGGGATGTTGACCAGGGATGTTGACCAGGGATAGTTACTAGGGCGGGCAAGATGCCCACCCCACAATAGATGATTCAAGTTAGTATTTGTGTGCTGGAAAATTAATTGGGTAAAACTTTACGTAATACTTCTATAAGTGTATCGACATTTTCTTTACGGCTATTAAAACCCATTAACCCAACACGCCAAACTTTACCTGCTAGCTCCCCAAGTCCTCCCCCGATTTCAACACCGTGTTCTATTAATAATTGTCGCGCAATTGCTTTACCATCTACTCCGGATGGGATACAAACTGTTGTGAGTGTAGGTAAACGGTACTCTCGCTCGACATGTAAACTAAGTCCTATATCTTCCAATGAATTCCAAAGATATTCAACATTTTTTTGATGACGCTGCCAACAATTAGCTAGTCCTTCTTCGGAAATTAACCGCAGCGATTCTCTCAAAGCATAATACATATTTATTGGTGCGGTATGATGATAAACGCGCTCGCTACCCCAATATTTACCCAATAGCGTCATATCCAAATACCAATTTTCTACTTTATTTTTACGTCGCGTAACTTTTTCTAGCGCACGAGAACTTATAGTAAATGGTGAAGCTCCAGGGGGACAAGCTAAACCTTTTTGACTACAGCTATAGGCAATATCTACTCCCCATTCATCAAGAAAAATAGGTACGCCACCCAAACTAGTCACTGTATCTACCAACAATAAACAGCCAAATTCGCGACAAAGTTCACCCACTCCTTCCAAAGGTTGACGCGCTCCTGTAGATGTTTCGGCATGAACTAAAGCCAAAATCGCTGGACGATGAGTTGATAAAGCATTTCTTAGTTCTTCTAATTTAAATACTTGTCCCCAAGGTTTGGTAATAGTTCGCACATCGGCTCCATAACGACCAGCCATATCTACAAGGCGATTACCGAAGTATCCAGCAACACCAACTAAAACTACATCCCCAGGTTCGGTGACATTGGCTACTGCGGCTTCCATTGCTGCTGTACCAGTACCGGAAACAGCTATAGTTAGTTGGTTTTCTGTTTGCCATACGTAGCGCAGCAGAGCTTGAATTTCGTCCATCAGAGCCAAAAAAGCAGGGTCAAGATGTCCAACGGGAGGGGTATTCATCGCTTGGAGAACGTCTGGATGAGCATTGGAAGGACCAGGCCCCAGCAGTAGCCTTTGTGGGATTTTTAAAGGTTCTAGTTGTAGTTTTTGGCTTTCTTGAATTGAAAATGTTTGGGTCATTATTCTTCACCCCAGATTTATTGCGGTAAGTCCATAAAGTAAATCTTAAGTCGGTAATGGTACGAAATAAGCCTTGAATTAAAATATCCGAAGCGGACGCTGGCGCGAACGGGCTAAAAGCTCAAACCCGTTTTTAACGGGTTGAAACTCTTACTAAAATTATTCTTCTAACCCGTTTCAACGGGTTTAAGCTTTTAGCCCGAACTTTAGTTCTGGGTTTTCCGTGAACTCTTTCCCGACTCTGATTAAAGAAAAATTTTAGGAATTTGCGTAAAATCGCTTAGCCATCCTGAAGTACTTACGTAAGGCTGTAAGAAATTGGGCAAAAATCAACAATAATCCAAGATTTACATAAAAATCCACAGATTATTTTGTATTAAATATCAGAAAGCTGAGTAATTATTAAGTTTAAAATTATTGAGTTAAAAGGTAATTCTATGTTATCAAAAGTGCAAATAAAATTTCTAAACTTGTTGTTGACTTCTAGTCTGGTGACTGTTTTATTCCCCTTCACTGCTACAAAATCCCAAGCATTAGAAGTTTCACCGCAACAAACACAAGGAAATTCCCGTAAGCCAAAAACAGTTAAGAATATTCCTGAAAAAATGTCCCAATCTAGCCTGCTAGCAGAAAATGTCAAACCATCAGTAGTGAAGGTTGTATTGGGATGTAAAGCCAAAGTTTACTTACCAAAAAATGGCAAAGTTTATGATTTTGAAGGGATATCGGGTTACGGTTCTGGCTTTTTTGTTCATAGAGATGGTTATCTTGCAACTAACGCTCATGTAACAGACTGGAGCGCAGACGAGTGTAAACAGTTATTCCAAGAAAAGCTAGCTAAAAAGCTTAAAGCTGACGGTGAGAATTTCAATGATGTAGAAAAAAAGTTGAAATGGATTGAAATTAAACCAATTAACTTAGTCTATTTACCCAATGGTGAGAAAATACCTTTCAAAAATATTACTTCCGGAGCACCTGCTGGTAAAGGTAAAGATATTTCTATTATCAAAATTAATATTCAAAATGCTCCTGCTTTGAAGCTTGCGAATTCAAACCAAGTACAACTGATGGATTCAGTGGTAGTAGTTGGATATCCAGGAATAGTTAATGAACTTCCTCAATTGGATGATAAATCCTCTTATGAAGCAACTTTTACTGCTGGTTCAGTATCAGCGAAAAAAGCAACTAAAGATGGTATACCACTTTTCCAAATTCTTGGCCCAGTACCTCCTGGTAACTCTGGTGGACCAGTACTCAATCAGCAAGGAGAAGTGATTGGTATAGTTACTTTTGGACCCAACGATGATTTTACTTTTATTTTTACAAGTAATACTATTCAAGAATTTCTGGCTAAAGCAAGTATTCGTAATGAGCAAGGTTTTGTGAAACAGCAATACAGTGAAGGTCTGGAACTTTATAGCCAAGGAGAATATAGACAAGCATTACAAAAATTTCAGTTAGTAAAACAGCTTTTTCCTCATCATTCAGAGGTCGAAAAATATCTGCAAAATTGCCAAGAGATAATAGCTAATAGTTATTGATTTAGATGAGGAAACGTATATATAAGGTCTGCTAATTCAACTGATTGTTTTTTATTTAGAGATTTCCAATTAAAACATGACTTACATTACTGGAATATAACAATTGTGCCGAGCCTGCTATTTTTTTAGACTGCTATAAATACGCAAAAATCTTAGCGGCAAGCAGAAATACTAGGGTAAATACTGTTGAGAGTTCAGGTGTGCTAAGTTATGTTTCATTAATTATTGTTGTTATTCTCCAAGTAAAAAATATGTTATCCACTCCGCAAAATAAAATTTCGTCCCAATCAATTATGCTTCAAATTAGCCTGGGGCAAATCTTGTCAAAAGCAGTTTGTACAATTATCAAACTCAATGTTCCCGATTTATTAGTAGATAATCCAAAGACTGCTGAAGAATTAGCGGAATTAACAGGTTCACACGCACTGTCACTTGGTCGATTACTCCGTTATTTAGCAAGTTTGAATATATTTGCCATTGATGAACAAGAGCGCTTTGCACTTACACCTTTGAGTGATGTATTACGAACAGATGCCCCCAGTTCTCCGCGTGATTGGATTCTTTTTAATGCAGAACCTTGGCGATGGGAACTATCGCAATCTTTTGAGAAAGTGATTGCAACAGGTTTAAGTGCATACGAACATGTTTACCAAAAAACAGTTTATGAAGTATTTAATGAAAAACCAGAGTATGCCATTGCTTTTAACAAAGCGATGAAATCTTGGTCATCATCCCTACCTAATGCTGTCGTAAATGCCTACAATTTTCAAACAGCTAACTTAGTTGTAGACGTTGGGGGAGGTATGGGAGATTTGCTAATTGCAATTCTAGAGGCTAACAAAACAGTAAATGGAATTCTCTTCGACCAACTTAATGTTATTCAAGAAGCGCAAAATTTTATTGCAAATAAAGAAATAGTAAATCGCTGCAAGCTAGTAGATGGTGACTTTCTAAAAAGTGTACCATCTGGTGGTGATTTATATATAATTTCTTATGTGCTTATGGATTGGTCAAATGAAGATTGCATTACCATTTTGAAAAATTGTCGTGCGAGTATGAGTAATAACGGCTCTTTATTAATTATTGAACCTTTTGCGGATGTATCTAATGAGCAAACTTTTGCACAATATACAGACATGATAATGCTTCAAGAAACTTCTGGGCGTGTCCGCACTTTGAAAGAGTGGAATACTCTGCTTGACTCATCTGGTTTTACCATAAAAAACATTATACCTACAGGTACTTTATCAATGAATATAATTGAGGTTATTTAACCGGTTCGACAAAGCAGATGGTGTACCCTTATTAAGTAATTTATTTTTTGGAAGTTCCTTAGATATAAAGACCGTATGTGTACGGTCTTTATATTTTGGTGATTGTTTTTTTTGAACCCTGTTTTATGAGGCTGCTTGCTTTAGTGCTTGTCGCAATGCTATGGCTTCTGCGACAATTTGTTGTGCGGTCAATCCTTCTTCATCCATCATTTTTTGTAGGGTTATCCCCGTTCGTTCATCTTCTTCGTGGATGGGTGGAATCTGACAATAGCGTCTCCCGTTAGAAGTTCTTCTCCAAATACTAGGTTTTTCTGGTTTAGGTTGTTTGGTTTTTTGCTGCTCCTGGATTAATTCTCGCAATCGGTTCTGAGTTATTTCAGGTAAATCTAGTAATTGTTCAAAAACTGCTTGGTACTTTTTACTTTCGTTCGCTAACAAAAATATTGTTGCTGGCTCAATTTGTGACAAATCTTGAGGAGAAAATTTCTCAAATACTTTTGCTATCTTGAGGTATCTTTTTTCCTCTCCTTTCCAGCCGTACTTCGCAAGTTGCTTTTTGTACTCAGCAAAATGCGTCTTTTTCTGATTTGCTAACCAAAATGCATGATTCAATATTTTTATTGTGGCGTTCGCTAGTGATTGAAAGCCAGCATTTTTATTATCGTAAGATGCTCTTTCGTCTTCTAAAATCGATTTTCTAACTGTTTTGGAGTCAATTCGGTCTTTAATTCTGCCATTTACCTGTGTTACCATCGTTCTGACCTCATACAAACGGAAAGGATACGCGCAACAATTCCACCGCATTTAGTCAGAAGCTACTAATAGGGTTATTGCGCTAGATTTGATTAGAGTTTCAAAATTAGTTTTCTCGTTAGGACAATTGTACTATATGTTTTGCAAATAAAAATCACCAAATATACTGAATATTCCCCCAGTAATTAGTTAGTTTATATACATCATGTTTTTGGGATGAGGCGAGGCTACTGTGTCTATTTGGTTGAGGTTGATTGATTATTATTTTTTTCTACAAATCTGGATATAATGCCACAAAAGTTTTACTCTTCATCGTCTAATATTTTGCAGTCACCTTTTTTAAATCTAAGTTAGTTATCTTCTGGGTTATCTAAGTTATATTCCGGCGTAGTTTTGAAGAGGAAAGAGATGAACAGAGTCAAAGATAAAGTTGTGATTGTTACTGGTGGAGCTTTAGGAATTGGTAGAGCGGCAAGTTTGTTATTAGCAAATGAGGGAGCAAAAGTAGCAGTCACGGATGTTCGTATTGAAACGGGTAAAGCACTGGTAGAAGAAATACGTAATAGTGGTGGAGAAGCAGAATTTTGGAAGTTGAATGTTTCCGTTGAAGCTGAGGTGGAGCGGGTATTTGCTAATATTTATAAAAAGTGGGGAAAGATAGATGTTTTGGTAAATAATGCAGGAATATCTGGTGTTAACAAACCTACTCATAAAATTACCCAGGAAGAATGGAATGCGGTAATGTCAATCAATGTAGATGGAGTTTTTCTCTGTACTAAACATGCGGTCGCTTTTATGTTAAATGCAAATAGCGGTAGTATTGTTAATATATCTGCTGTTTATGGGTTGGTGGGTTCGACTAGCGTTCCTGCTTATCATGCGTCAAAAGGTGCTGTACGTATAATGAGCAAAACAGATGCTTTGATTTACGCACCCAATAATATTCGTGTTAATTCAGTTCATCCTGGTTTTATTAGAACACCGATGATAGAAGAACTTTTTGGTGGTAAAGAATATCTTGAAAAAGGAAGAAAAATTCTCGACCGATTACACCCTTTGGGACATATGGGAGAACCTGAGGATGTTGCTTATGGAATTTTGTACTTAGCTTCCGACGAGTCCAGGTTTGTTACCGGGACAGAGTTAGTTATTGATGGGGGTTATACAGCCGCTTAGTATTATTTTCGTCATGGAATTAAGTATTTACCAGGTTGCTCTACCAATTTAGGAAAGGCGACATTTTTAAGTAAATTCATCGGTCCGTTTTGTTTAAGAATTTGCATTTGCCCCTCATTTTTTACAAATAGGCTACCTGCGAATCCTAGCGAATTTATGGAGATAGATTCAAAGCTTTCGTGCTGACGTGGTATCAACAACATCCATTCCCTTGTTGCCAAAAGGTTGTAAGAAGCAGATTGTTTATTGTCTTTGTCTGCTTTTATATTAACTGATTTAAGTAAATTATTATACTGCTCAAAGATAATTTCAGATGTATGTGACGGATTTAGCCACGTAAAAGAGTTAACAAATGGAAATCCAGGTATTGTGCCTATTGAATCTATTGAGGGACTAACATCTGATAACTTTACTTCACCTAACAAAGTTTGAATAGGTAATTGCACTACTGTAGAGGTCAGTGCTTGGGGTATAACTTGTAAGTGTTTATGTCGTTGACTAGCACCCGCTATTTTTCCACCATTGTAGAATGCTAACCCATCAAATTCCGCCAAACATACCCACATGGCGGTAAAGTCTTCCAGGGTAAGTAGGCTCTCTTGTTCTTCAAACTCGCGAGTAATGATGAGCAAGTGATAGTCAACAACGTTGAATTTATTCAAAATACACGCATGGGTTGGGGTAATGTCCGCGACCCACAAGTCTTGCTCGTAAGGTAGAAATGGGTTGAAATCCTTTCCTATTGTAGCGCTTTGCTTCTCTTGTTTTTTTTTGGCTTCGTCTTTGCGAACCAGATTAGCTAAAATTCGCACCAAAAAATTAACGCCGTTTTGTTCAACAAACTCATAGTCTGTGGGTATCGACACCAATGCACCGCATTCCATAGCGTGCTGGGTCACTTCTTTGACACGGTTCCACAAAGTGCCGGGTTGGAGCAAGATTTGATTAGTTGATACGGTTGTTTTTTCATCTGACATGAAAAAATATTGTACCAGGTTAGATGCTAGTTGCGTTATTTGGAAAACACAATTAACTTGCGTGCGACCAGTCGGATAGTTGCTCGGAATCCTGTTTTTTCTTCGCTTGGGGACGAAGCGGTGTTCTTGGACTGCCGATATTGGTAGGACTGACTGACCTTTGTTTTTTCTTGGGGGATTTTGTTTCTTGCTTGCTGGGCTTGGTAACTGTAGTTGTCATAATTCTCACCTCATATGTATGGTTTTTTGCGACTGTACGGTAATAACATCAGTTTATAAACTATTTTTTCCGGAAACGGTTCAGTACATTACAACATTAAAAAATTATAAAGATGAACGGGGACTTCTCGTCTCTATCTCATAGCTATAAATAGGGGTAACTTTTTTCGGTTTATGCAGTTCTAATGGCAGCATCCCAAATATGTAAATTTATCAAAAGTTATATGTATCGTAGTGCGAGTGAGGGGGACGCCACGACATTACAAGCGAGCGAGGACGCTCGCACTACATCGGTACACCGCAAGCGAGTGAGGACGCTCGCACGACATCGGTACACCGCAAGCGAGCGAGGAGGCTCACACTACATCGGTACACCGCAAGCGAGCGAGGACGCTCGCATTACATCGGTACACCGCAAGCGAGCGAGGACGCTCGCATTACATCGGTACACCGCAAGCGAGCGTCCTCGCTCGCACTACTTTGGTACACCGCAAGCGAGCAAGGACGCTCGCACTACTTTGGTACACCGCAAGCGAGCAAGGACGCTCGCACTACATCGGTACACTGCAAGCGAGCGATGACGCTCGCACTACATCGGTACACCGCAAGCGAGCGAGGACGCTCGCACTACATCGGTACACCGCAAGCGAGCGAGGACGCTCGCACTACATCGGTACACCGCAAGCGAGCGAGGACGCTCGCATTACATCGGTACACCGCAAGCGAGCGAGGACGCTCGCACTACTTTGGTACACTGCAAGCGAGCAAGGACGCTCGCACTACTTTGGTACACTGCAAGCGAGCGAGGACGCTCGCACTACTTTGGTACACTGCAAGCGAGCAAGGACGCTCGCACTACTTTGGTACACCGCAAGCGAGCGAGGACGCTCGCATTACATCGGTACACCGCAAGTGAGCGAGGAGGCTCGCATTACATCGGTACACCGCAAGTGAGCGAGGAGGCTCGCATTACATCGGTACACCGCAAGTGAGCGAGGAGGCTCGCACTACATCGGTACACCGCAAGTGAGCGAGGAGGCTCGCACTACATCGGTACACCGCAAGCGAGCGAGGACGCTCGCACTACTTTGGCAAAATTGGATACTCCCCCTTTACTCAGCAATTCGAGCAGGAGAATTTGAGTATTACCAAGATACTCATTTTAAACACTTTATCTAGCAAGCCTTTAAGCAAATCAATCAAAAATGTGTTTTTTCCATATTTTACTAATGGCAAAAAGCTGCTAGTCTAACGCTCTCCGGCAACACATTTTTTTGTAACCGTTGCTATATAGATTTTGGAATATGTTTATTGAAAGGCAATAGACTATTTTGCATTGGGCTGATTCTCTCATTTAAAAATTCAACTTTTTAGGCTAACTGATAATGGTAGAAGAAATTTTAGCAAATTATATCTTGCTCCACTAAATGGATGAGTCTGAATAAACCTTAACTAAACTGTATTAAAATTCAACCTGTTATTCCTAATCATTGTGATATGAATCACATTCCAACTACATTAGATTATGGTAAAAGTTATCACTAGGTTAATTCCTTAGTCATTACTCTAAGGAAATTCACTTTAATTCAACACATTTAAGATAATATATGGCTGGCAACGATAGTATAATTCTAGAAAACATCATAAAACAAAAAAGAAATCAAACTGCTAATACATTACCTGACGATGATTTTTTTGAAATATTTACATTTGAACAAGTCCTAAAAAAGTACGACCTTTCATATGAGGAATTAAATTACGGAAAAATAGGAGGAGGGGATGATGGCGGTATTGATGGTTTTTTCGTATTCATTAACAATGAATTGGTAGGTGAAGATATAGAATATGAAACTATTAAAAAAAGCCCTTTAATTCAATTGTTTTTAATTCAATCAAAACGGTCTGATACTTTTACAGAAAAATCTATTGAGAAATGGCTATCAACAGCCATGAATATTTTTGACTTAGAAAAAGAACTTGATACTCTTCAAAAATATTATAATTCTGATTTAATCAATAAAGTCTATAATTTTCGACAATTATATCTCAATTTAGCATCTCAACATCCTTCTTTAGAAATTATATATGTGTATGCGAGTAAAGGTGATGTATTAAGCATTAATCAAAAAGTACATAATCAATCAGAAGTTCTTAAAGAAAATACTCGTAGATTTTTTTCCGGGTCGATGATAAATGTCAGTTTCGTAGGCGCACGAGAACTAATTGATTCCTCTCGACTCGAGAAAAGCTATACTTTACAATTAAAATTTATTGAAAATTATATTTCTAGGGGTGAAGATAATTATGTTATCTTGGCATCATTAAGAGAATATTTTAATTTTGTAACTTATGAAAATAAGGAATTACGTACATATATATTTGCTTTTAATGTCAGAGATTATCAAGGTAGTAATATAGAAGTTAATAAAGACATAAAAACGACTTTAGAATCAAATAGTAACTTAGATTTTTGGTGGTTGAATAATGGTATCACAATTCTGTCTTCTAAAGCAAGTATCGCTGGTAAAACAATTAGCTTAGATGATGTACAAATTGTTAATGGCTTGCAAACAACAAATACAATTCACCGTCATCTTAAGGATAGAGGTAATGAGGAAAATCCAACAAAAGAAGAGAGAGCTATCCTCATCAAAATAGTTGTTACAAACGACCCAGAAACTAGAGACCGAGTTATCAAAGCAACAAATTTTCAAACTCCTATTCCTGCAGCATCTTTAAAAGCTACAGACCCAATACAGTTAGATATAGAAAATCACTTCCTAGCTCATGAATGGTTTTATGACCGTCGGAAAAATTATTATAAAAATACGGGTAAACCACCAGATAGGATTATTAGTATTCAATATCTAGCTCAGTCAGTCATTGCAATAGCTTATCACGAGCCAGATGTAGCGCGTTCCAGACCTTCATCGCTTTTGAAAAAAGAGAGTGACTATAAACGTGTTTTCACACAAAAAATAAGTTTGGATGTATATCTTTTCTGTGCAAAAACAATGAATAAGTTAGATAGTTTTATACGTACTGCTACATCTAGTAAGTCAAAAAATTGTTTTATTAAAGAGGAATGGAAGCATACATCGCCTGTTCGCATACTACTATTCCATTTAGGTATGCTACTGATAGTAAAAACAGTTAATAAGAATGATTATAAACTTAAAGATGTAGAATCAATTAAAAATATTGACTTCTCTGATGAATTCATAAGCAACACTTTGTCTGAGCTAATTCAGATAACTAATAAATATGTGGATGCTGGACAATCGCCACTTCATATAATTGCCAGACAAAAAGATTTTGTTACATATATACTGAATCATAGTTAAAGACTGATTTTTAAGCTGTTCGATGTTCCACGCACTGCCAAAATAAAAAGTAAAGAGTGATTTAACAGCATTTATATGACAGACTTACTCGAAGAGGCGATCGCAAAACTCAAAACCTTGCCAGCTAGTCAGCAAAACGCAATAGCAGCGATGATTTTAGAAGAATTGGAAGACGAACAGCTTTGGGATGAGGCTTTTGCCCGTTCTCCCGATGGGTTAGCCAAGCTTGCTCAAGAAGCAATGGCTGAATATCATGCAGGTAAAACCCAAGAGTTAGACCCGGATAAATTGTGAATTCTCGTATAACAGCTCAGTTTCGTCAAGCTTTTGGTAATCTACCAGAAAAAGTTCAATCTTCAACTCGTGAAGCATATCGTTAATTTAAACAAGACCCAAACCATCGTAGTTTGCGTTTCAAAAAAGTGCATCCAGAATTACCTATTTACTCTGCTAGAGTTAGCAAAAGCTATAGAGCAGTTGGACAGTTGGATGGAGATACCGTAATTTGGTTTTGGGTAGGTTTACATACAGAGTATGACAAATTGCTATCCAGATTGTAGAAAAATCCCCCGCTCGTTTGCGTGATATACGGTAGTGCGAGCGTCCTCGCTTGCTTGATATACAGCACTTTACAGGTAAATGAGGTACATATTTTAATGTTACAACTCTTGTGGGGTGGGCATCCCTGCCCGCCCGATTGTTTTGTACTCACCCGATTGTTTTGTACTCACCCGATTGTTTTGTACTCACCCGATTGTTTTGTACTCACCCGATTGTTTTGTACTCACCCGATTGTTTTGTACTCACCCGATTGTTTTGTACTCACCCGATTGTTTTGTACTCACCCGATTGTTTTGTACTCACCCGATTGTTTTGTACTCACCCGATTGTTTTGTACTCACCCGATTGTTTTGTACTCACCCGATTGTTTTGTACTCACCCGATTGTTTTGTACTCACCCGATTGTTTTGTACTCACTTAAAATCCGCTGTATGTATGATAATCCCCGCTCGCATCAAAGCGAGCGCGACAAACTCTAGCTTTTCACCAAAATATATGCGTTTACGAATTCAGGCAACTGTTTGATGTATTGCTTAAATTCTTGTTGGCTAGCAAAAATACCAGAGAGAAAATCTAGTTGATAAAGGTTAGGTAAAAAAGCACCCCCAGTATCCGCAATAATTCCCATGCGTAAATTCCTTTGCCCCCCTTGGTTATATTCCAGCATCGCAATTCGACCTAAGCCAATATTTAAAACATCTCCAGCAAAAGTTACACCAGGTTCAATAGAAATTTTGGCATCAATTTTATAGCCATAGCCTTTGATAGCGTCAACCTGTCTAAAATACCAATAACGTTTTTGTTGTCTGGGTGCAACTCCCCGAACAAAAGGTATTTCATTGTTTCTATCAACATTAAAAAATGCTTGAGAACCATCTGTAAAATTAATCAGTACGGTTCCTTCCATTAATGCTTCTTCCAAACCTGTGCGAGTTAAATAAGCTAAAGGTTCTACTCTACCAGCTTCTTTCCCACCAGGCTCATAAATTCCAGATAAAACATCTTGTTTGGTATATTTAACGTAGAATTTGTCGGTAAGTGCATCATCTTTTAAGCTGTAAAGGGCTGTATTAAATGTTGATGTTCTTGTCCGAGATGCAGGATGAGTAAAAACAGCGTATTTTGTCAGCCGCACTTTATTTTGTTCCGGCTTTTGAGGATTATATGGTGTCCACCTGATGACTCGAAAATTTTCATTAATAAATGATGGGTCTTTTAAGCGAGTAGGACGATTATTACTAATGTCCTCTTCTAAGACAGCAGTCATGAAATCTAAAGTCTTAAGAACATCTTCTACTGTTACCCCTTGAGTCCCCAGTACCCCTGTACGTGCAATACTTGGGTCATCTGCTGCGTAATCTTGAAAATACTTTCTTGTATTAATTATAACTTTCAATAATTTATTGTCATCAAAAGTTACCTTGGCTTTAGGTAGCTTCCCTGAAGAAAAAACTCTACTACCTTGTATACTGAACTTAGGATTTTGTTGCTCATCAATAACTTGTACTGCTTCTGATGCTTCTTGAGCAATTAAATTTTTTTGAGGTAATGAGGATGTAGAAGAAACCGGATTTGAGCTAAGGGAAATTTTAGATAGTTGGTTTGGAAATGACTGGTTTTGAGATAACTCTTGCGGAGTAGGGTTTTCAGCAACAATAGGGTTAGTTTTTGATTGAGAAGATTGAATATAAAGATGGCTGCTGGCTAAACCGACAACTAAGAAAGTCGCGAAACCCATTGCAAATAGACGGAGTTTTTGACTAAATCGCATACTCATAATTTTCTAATACTCCCCAACTAAGCAGGGAAATTCAAATCTAAGATTATATACCATTTCACTACAAAATCATCAATATTTAGTTTTTGAGCTTCCGACTCATAAATCATGCTCAATAAACACGTGTAAAATTTTTACTATAACACTTGCGAGTATTCACGTCAGTGATTGTAATCATTGTAACTTGATAGCAAATGAAACAAGCTATAGAAAGCGCAGTTAACAGAAATTAACACAAGCGTTGGCTGTATCGTTTTTCGGCAAGATATATGAGAAGCAATCAAAAGTTAGCACCAGAAATTTTATTACAAGAGAGTCAGTACATGTTGCATGGGTTTCCGGTATTGGGAACACCTGATGAAAAACGCGCTGTGAAATACTTTAGCCTCAATCCTTTTCTTCCTGATGACCAAAATCGTTGTCCGGTAGAATGCTCCTATTGTGTTTGTCATCAAGATAGTGGCTGGCATCATCATCCAGAAAACTTTAATAGGGTTACAGCACCATCTGATTTGCTGGAGCGGTTACTTGATTTAATTTTTATGACCCCACAAGGACTACAGGGTTTTCCGATATCCCTATGTGATTATTCTGACCCTTTTATTGGGGCACACAGAGAACGAGTTTTGGCAATTTTAAATGCATTGATTGACCGTAAAGCTACGAATATGGTCTACATTACTACCAAGGTTCATCCTGGTGTATCTTTTCTAGAACGTTTGAAAGCAACTTTAGAACGACCACATTCTCTAAGGGTGACTGTGTTTGTGAGTCTTCCTCCTTTGAAAAAGGGTTACGAGCAAGCTTCTATAGAAGGAAGAGTACAATTACTCAAAGATTTAGTCAGGTTAGGCATTCCCTGTTGTTGGTATCTTCGTCCCTTGGTGGAAGAATGGTTTGATGAGGAACTAATGTGGAAATTATCAAGGGATTTACTAAGTCATGTTGCTCACCATGTAATTTTGTCGGGATTGGTGATGTCCAAAGAAATAGAAGAGAGTTTGTTAAAGCAGGGATTGGTTGTCCCGGGATGGGATAGAGAACAAGCTGGGAGCAAGCAACTTCTGTCGTTTGAATTTGAGGCAAAATTGCGGTCAATTCTAAAAACAGTAGCTTCTGAATTAAATATTGAGCTTGGTCCGGTGATGGGACATAGATTATGTGGGACTAATGGCAATCATGCTTATGGTTGTTTGCTGTGTGGAAAACAAGACCGCTATTGTCAGTTGTTTCAATTACACCACTATGGTGAAACTATCGAAGCGGAGGACAACCAACTTTTAAAAATTTTGCTCCGCGAACAAGCCCAGTAGGTTGGGTTGAGGCTTTGGGAAACCCAACTTTTTTGGACGCTTGTTGGAGGCTTGTTGGGTTATCCGAAGCGGACGCTACGCGAACGTTCCTCAACCCAACCTACTTTTGCTGTAACATTTGAAAATAATGTTTTGCTGAAAATAAATGCTTCAAGTCGGACAAAAAGCTCCATCATTTTCTGCACCAGACCAAAATGGTAATCTAGTTACTTTAGATGATTTTCAATCTAATTGGCTGGTTCTTTACTTTTATCCTAAAGATGATACTCCGGGTTGTACAACGGAAGCTAAAGATTTTACTGATTTTGTCGAAAAATTTAACGCTTTGGATGCCAAAATTTTAGGTGTTAGTCCTGACTCAGAAAAAGCTCACTGTAAATTTATTAATAAACATAGCTTATCAATTCAATTATTGAGCGACCCTGAACACCAAGTTTGTGAAGCTTATGGTGTTTGGCAATTAAAAAAATTTATGGGTAAGGAATATATGGGTGTTGTGCGCTCAACTTTTTTGATTAATCCTGAGGGTGATGTTGCGTTTATTTGGTCTAATGTGAAAGTCAAAGGTCACGTTGAAGCGGTTTTAAGCAAGTTGCAAGAATTAAAAAAATAAACTTCTTTCCACATATAAAAAACCCCACCCCCAACCTAGGCTGTTGACTTTGTAACTTTTTCGGGATGCTGTTCATGCAAAATTACTTGTTAAGTATTTCGGCTGAAACCTTGTATTAAATGGGCTTTCAATAAAGACAAACACTACAGTATAAAGATACAAAAAAGGGTAAAAAAGTATCAAAATCGTAGCCCCCTCCCCGCACGCGGGGAGGGGGTTGGGGGTGGGGTTCTCTTGGTTGGGACGATTACACAGCGACAGGTTGTCTTTCCAGCATAGGTATAAATTTTCTAATTAACCCAACAGTCACCCCAGGAAGTTCCAGCTGTGGTGTAAGTCCCACATCATCTAATTGTTGAAAGATAGAAATAGCTTGTGGATTCATCGCAGCTAAACGACGACCTAATTCAGGCTTAGTAAATTCTGTTTTTTGTCCCCAGATAATGGCAGTAGGAACAGATAATTGAGTAATATACTGCGACAAATCGAAAGCTAAATCTCCTCGTACGAATGATAAAGCGGCATATTCAGCATTTGGTTGCTGAGCAGATTCTAGATATGCATCAACTATTTCTGGGTAAACTCTTTCTGCACGAGCAAACTGACGTTGCTCTAAAAAGGTGCGAATTCCTTGGGAAGTGGCAATACCAGTTGTGTAAAGTAAGCGGTCTACAAAGGGAACTTTGACGATAGAAGCAAAAAAGCTAGTACTGTAGTCTTCACCAAATTCTTTTAATCCCGCTGGTGTGACTAATATTAACGACTTGAACAAATCTGGACGAGTAATTGCAGCACGAATGGTAAACGCTGCAGTTAGTCCAGAAGCTACCACTGTTGATTGTTGGCTGTGTGTTTGCTCAATAAAGTCGATAATGCTAGCGACGTAATCATCAACTTGATAATTTATTGCAGGATGTTCGGAACGTCCCCAACCAACTAAATCTGGTGCTAAAACTTGATACTCTGTAGCAAAGGCTGGGTAAACTTTTGACCACTCATAAGCTGATGAACCTCCACCAAAAGCATGTAAAAAAATTAGTTTGTTACTTGGTATCCTTTCGTTTTGCTGGGCTATGCTATTCGTGTTCCAAAATTCTCCGTCATTGGTGTAATACACCATTCTTCCCAGGTGGGTAACGACAGATTTTTGGGAAAAACCGGGTGGAATAAACATAAAATATAACTCCTCATATTTAATACATTTATTTTGAGGCACTCATTTCTAGAAATACTTATGACATCGGGAATTTACATCATTCCAAAGTTACATCTTATTCACCTAGCATATATTTATACCTATTGACACCATTTAAATGTAGAGACGCGATTAATCGCGTCTCTACAAATCTAGATGTAATTTTGTATAAATTTTATTTATGAATTGTGCTTATAATAACAATTACTTTTAGTTGCTTTGAATTGAGATTTTGTGGTAAGAGGTAAATATGACAGAAGCGTCCTGAACCAAAATTTGTGAGTTGAATCAACGAGCTATGGAAAATCAGTTACAGCTTTGGCAACAAATTCAAGAGAGCATTTTTAAATCTGGTATAACTATTGCTAATATACCGATTAGCAAAATTATACTTGTTAGCGTTATCCTTGTACTGACGCAGGCACTAAAACAAGTAATATTTCCGGTAGTTTTTAACAAAATTGAGCGATTAACTAGTAAAACAAATACCGCTCTTGATGATGAGCTAATTCAGATTCTAAAACCTCCTCTAGGTTGGTTAATTTTTTTAGGAGGACTGTGGTTAGCGCAGTTAATTTTGACCGCTGAGTTAGGGGAACAATTAAGTCAAACAGTATTTAAATTGCTGAATGTCTTAGGTGTTAGTATAGGAGCATATATTGTTTACCGTATATCTCCTTTGTTAGGAGAAATGCTGGGAAATTTTGCTGCACGTACAGAAACTGACCTGGACAATTTGCTTGTTCCCTATTTACCAAAGCTTTTTCAAACAGGTGCAATTTTAATTGTCGTACTCAAAGGTTCTGAACTATTATTAGGTGCATCTGCTTCTGCACTGGTTGGTTTATTAGGTGGTGCGGGTGTTGCCTTTGGTTTGTTGATTAAAGATGTAATTTACGATTGGTTTTGTACAATTGTTATCTTCACTGATAAAATTTACACAGTCGGTGACCGATTACTGGTATCTGGTGTCGATGGTTTTGTGACGGTATTAGAAATAGGTCTGAGAAGTACGAAACTGCGGGTTACTAAATGGGATTCGGTGAAAAAAATTCCCAATTCCAAAATGATTACCGGGATTGTAGAAAATTGGGGACAAAATCCTGGAGAAGAACCTTCTTTCGGTATTAATACAACGTTAAAAATTGACAGAATTTCGGCTGATAAATCAAGCAAAATTTACCAGGCTTTACAAGAAATACCCAAATCTATAGATTTATTATTTGACAAATGTCAAGTACGTTTGGGAGGAATTGAAGGTAATGCTCGTGTCTTTACAATGCGTGCTTTTGCGAATGATTTTAATACCTACTATCAAGCGGAGGCTGCTTTAAATTTGGCGATATTAGAGCTTTTGGAGAAGGAAGATATTGAACAACTACAAGTGTATTTAGTTGCGGAAATGGAGAAATTGCAGCCAAATCATAAACAAGCAACACCCTATAACCAAGCTTCTCAACACGCTTAATTACTCACCCCAATATAAAAAAAACCACCCCAACGAAATCTCCCTCATCCCCTCACCCTATTCGCCTGCGGCTACACAATTATGAAAAGCATCTCAATTGATAATATTACCGAAGCTGTAATTAAGCACGGTGACGGAGGCAAAACACATCCGCGAGTTTACGAGATTTACACCAGTTTGGTTAAACATTTACATAATTTTGTAAAAGAGGTAAATTTGAGTGAACAAGAATTAGATTTAGGACGTAATTTTATCTCTAAAATTGCCCACCCAAATCCACAAATGCCTGATGGAGAAATTACCATGCTCACCGATATACTGGGTATTTCCCAATTAGTGGATTTATTGCAGCACCAGCATGACGGTACAGTTACAGAAAGCGCTCTTTTGGGACCAATGTATGTAGCTGATGCACCGGAGCGGAAAATGGGTGATTGTATTGGTATTGATGAGGACGGAGACAAACTTTTTATGACAGGTTATGTCTCAGATACTAGCGGCAAACCGATTGCTAATGCGCTAATTGAAGTTTGGCAGACAAATTCTAAGGGACTTTATGACCTGCAAAATCCAAACCAACCGCAAGGCAATTTCCGAGGTCGCTTTCACACTAACACAGATGGTAAGTATACCTTTGAGACAGTAGTTCCAATGAATTATGGTATACCAGCCAATGGACCAAGTGGGGAAATGTTAAGGCTTTTGGGTAGGCACACTCGGAGACCCGCACATATTCACTTTAAACTAAGTGCAAAAGGTTTTACATCATTAACTACGCAAATATATCCAAGCGACGACCCTTACCTAGACTCGGACACCTCTTTTGCAGTAATGTCATCTACAATCATGAAACTGCAAAAACATAATCAAAGTAAACCTTTTTACACTACCGAATTTGATTTTATCCTGAGTCCGACTGCATAAGCTATTGTTTATTGCTCCCAGTACTGCGGAGGTTTTGCTTAAAAATGAGATAATACGTAGGTTGGGTTGTTCGTGCAGCGTGACGCTTCGTCATGCCTTTGCGTTCACGAAGTGGAGCGGAGCGCTAAACCCAACATTTACAAGGATTTGTTGGGTTTCGCAAAGCCTCAACCCAACCTACAAATACTCTTAACCGAGCAGTATTGAGACGGAACCTAGTAGAGGAAGTTTACGCAGAACTTTACCAGCGAGGAGTGGAAAGTGGGGAAGCAGAATTAACGAACTTTAGATATCCACCAAGAGGATATCATTGCTAACCCAGAAGTATGCTGTGTTAATGCTACACCAATAAATATTTTCATCAAGGTAAAAAATGTCAACTTCGTAGTTTTTTCACCACGTCGGACTAATATTTTCTGTAGGTTGAGTTCCAGCAACACAGCTAATAAGACTAACCCCAACATATAGAAACAATAAGCACTCAAAAAGATTACAGCCACCTGCCATTGTTTTGTAAACAACATGCAAATAGATAGTAGCAGCAAAGCATTAGGTAAAACTATACTAAAAAATGAACCAATAACTACAGCCCACCATTGAGGATGATAAAGCCTAAATGCGAAAAATTGATGCCTCAACCAGTAGATTAAATTCGGTAAACGACATTCTTCGCGATTGAGCATGATTAATGAAGGTACAAACTTGACTTGTAAACCATGTTTTTTCAGAACGTCATGAATCAAAATATCTTCAGCGTAAGATTTACCCCATTTTTCTAACAATCCTGCTTGAAAAAATAATTCTCTTTTAATGGCTAAAGTTCCATTCCAGGGAATGCGATACAAACACATCTGCACAACTACCGGGATGTTCCATAAATATCTTACCAAAGTACCCCAATATCTACCGTTTGGTATATACCAAGGAATACCTGTTGTTGCACCAACTTTCGGATGAATTAGAGGATTTACTAATTCTCGTAACCAATCAGGATGAAATACCGTATCAGCATTTACCAATGCTACAACTTGATATGTAATATCTAATTCTGAGACAGTTTGTACAAGAGAACTACATTTAAGGCTACAATTATTATTCCGCCATTTTAAAGAACTAATTTGAGCATGATTAGCTTTTAGTTCTTTGATAGTGTCGTTCGCAATTTTCCAAGTAGAATCGTCAACATTATCGACGATTATTTTTAAATCATAGCGCGGGTAATTTTGGTTTAATAGTGACTGCAAACTATTAAATAAACAAGGGTTGCTACCTCGGTAGTCTCCTAGTAAAGACAAAATTATAGCAGTTTTAGGTAACTGTCCGTCTGGCAATAATCTTTTAGGGGTTTCCCGCAACTGAGACAAGAAGATTATTGCCAAAAATAGCTGAATTGCTAACCAAGAAAATAAAATTTCAGACAGCAATATTGCTAACTGTTTCATTCTGGATTACCTCTACAATTGATTTTGAGGAGTTTAGGTATATGCAAAAATCAATTTTCAATTGTAGGAGGGTAATCTACAGCCATAAAGAAAATTATCTTTCAAATTATGACTTTTAGGTTTTAGTTTGTTTACGAGTCTAAAGAATATTTCATATTAATTTTAATTTGTGTGTTTTTTATCACTGGAAAACTTGCTTGACTAAAACTTGGTGAACCACTTGAAATTGACATTCTTGGATTATTAGATATACCAAAACCTTCTTGTGGAATTCCAAAGAAGTCTGTATCTAATTTGTAGTCTCCATTTTGGTCATCAATTACAGCCACAGCATACCTCCCCGGTTTTAAACCAGAAAACTGTTTTTTGGCAGAACTACCAGAAACTTTAGTACAGCCACTTGCTACTCCATCAGTATCACCTGACGGAAATCCGTTTGCATCAGCGAAAACTCGGAAGCAAATTTCACCTTTTTGGTGACGTATTCCATTAACGATTACAGTCAAGGATGTAGTTTCCTGAGCATTAGCTGTTTGAATCAAACTAATACTAGTTAAAGTCGCGAACAGTAAGTGAATAACTTTTGGTATTTTGAACATTGTTTTATATTTGATGATTGAGTTGTATAGGTTCGTAGTAGTGCTTTAGCGCCATTAATATATAAGATTTAGGGCTAAAGCCCAACTACAAATCTATTAGTGGACTATCTCTACTTTGATAGAGATTGATAATTTCGGCACTTTTTTCCAGTACAACTTAGCTGCTCTTAGTAAATCTTTTAACAAAAGATATTCTGTACCTTTGAGCTTATTTATAATGCTGAAGCAGCAATATAACTGCTCATATACATTCATTTTCCCCATCCATATAGAGCGCAAATATTCCCAAAATATTCGCCAATGAGGAAACAAAATTTTACCCTGGTTAGACGAATCAAACCACACAGCATAAGCATAAAAATCAGGCAACATTTTCCATGAGTGTCTGGGATTATTTTGATTAAATGACATATAATGAGGGAAGAACATGCTTAATGATTGTTGTGCATGACTTCTAGCGAAAAATAGGTATTCGGGGATTTCGTAAAATCTTCCAAGCAATCCTAGTCTTAACACTAAAATTGCGTCTGCGGCTCCATAACTACCCATCCCTGGTATCATCTTCAAAGCACTAGAACGGATGATACCGTAACATTGATAGCAAAAATGTTTGCTCAATAATTCATAAAAACGTTGGTGAGATTTTGGTAAGTCTGTTTTGAGATTGATATCGTAGTTACTAAGAAAATTCCCTTCTTCGTCAATAAAACTTGTCTTGGTATGACAAAGAATAATATTAGAATTTTCGTCTAGTATATCTATACATTTTTTCAAAAAATTTGGGTCATGTAAATCATCGTATGCAGCCCATTTAAAATATTCACCTGAAGATAATTGAAAAACACGATTAAAATTACAAGCGCAGCCAATATTACGTTCATTGCGATAGTAACGAATTCGTTTATCTTTGGCTGCGTATGTTTTACAGATTTCCTCCGTCTGGTCTGTGGAAGCATTATCTGATATAATTAGCTCAAAATTTTCAAAGCTTTGAGCTAAAATTGAATTCAAAGATTCAGCAAGAAATTTTTCCCCATTGTAGACAGGTAACCCGATGCTTAACCTTGGGTGACTATTGTTCATAATAAAGAATGGTTCAGAGATTCTATGGACTATTGAACAAACTTTTTCAGGTCGGTTTTTTGCACCCATTCTTGTGTTAGTTTTAAGCCATCTTCTAAGCTAATATCAGGTTCATAACCCAAGATACTTTTAGCTTTAGCGATAGAATAAGCTCCGGGACGATTCATAAAATCGACCGCTTCAGGCAAAATGTCAACTTTTTTTCTAAACAGCTTCTGACCCTGAGCGCGTAGTGTAATAAACAATTTGATTTCATCTTTAGGAAGCGCAAATGGTAACGGTAATTTTGCTGTTTCCGCTAACAAAGTAAAGTACTCTTTAGAAGAAGTCTCTTTACCATCGGTAATATTAAAAGCTTCACCATAAGTTTCTTTCTCCATTGCAAGAAAAATAGCGTTGATAAGATTATCAACATACAGATGGTTAATAATTGCATTACCCTCATCAGCATAGGCAAACAATTTTTGATTCATCAATAGTAAAGGTCTAACTATCCAAGGAACACTCCCTGGTCCGTACACATCACCTGCACGAATGATAATTACACCAAAATCAGGTGGTGAGTTAATTTCTAAAACAGCAGTTTCAGCTTCAATTTTTGACTGACAGTAAGGATTATTTTCACTATTTACTGCTCCCTCCTCAGTAACATGATTAGGATAATTAAAACCGTAAACTAAAACACTAGAAAGGTGAACAAATGTTTTAACACCCGCATTTTTAGCAGCAGTCGCAATATTAACAGTTCCATCTACATTAATATGACGAAACTCATCTATAGAACCTGCTTCTTTAGCAACTTGGGCTGTATGTAAAACGATATCTACTCCCTGACATATTTTTTCAGCGATAGCTTTATCGGTGACATCACCGACAATCACTTCAACACCTAATTTATGTGCTGGAGATGCTTTGTCAGTAGAGCTTTGTAGTCCACGAACTTTCATCCCTTTTGCTATCGCGAGTTCTGCTGCACGCAATCCGATAAATTCCTCGATAGCGGTAATAAGAAGAGTCTTGTTTTGTAGGTTCATAAGTTTGTTAGTGGTTAATAGTTGACGGTTGACGGTTAACAGTCATCAGTCAGCAGTCATCAGTCAGCAGTCATCAGTCATCAGTCAACAGTCAGCAGTCAGCAGTCATCAGTCAACAGTCAGCAGTCATCAATCAACAAAATTAAAAAATATCTGCTGGGTCTGCTGCACGAAGTTTCTTAATTGCTAATGCACCTGATATCAGGCACATACAAACAGTTGCAACTAAGACTAGTAATGCATTTATTAAAGTCATAACTATTGGTAAGTTAGTGGCTTCTCCCGCAAATTTATATAATCCTAAAGACAATGCAAATCCAGGTATAAAACCTAAAATTGCTAAGATTAATGCTTGTTGAAATACAACATTTAACAAATACATATTTTCGTAACCAATCGCTTTCAAGGTTGCGTAGGCAATAAATTGGCTAGAAATATTACTGTAAAGGATTTGATATACAATTACGACCCCTACAATAGCTCCCATTGTCAGCATCAATTGCAGAATAAAACCAATAGGTGTTCTTTGAGACCAATAATTTTTCTCATATTCAATAAATTGTTTTTTAGTAAATACTTTTATATCATTAGAAAAACTTGCTTTGAGACTATTTAAAACTTGCTCTGGGTCTGCTCCTGGTTTAAGATTAATAGCTCCTAAATCTATCATATCTGATGGGCGACTATTTGGAAAAATTCTCATAAAGGTCGAGTCGCTTACTAGCAAATTTCCGTCAACCCCAAATGATGGTCCAATACTAAATAAACCGCCTATTCTTACTCGGTAACCTATTAAATCATTGAAGGGAAATACTTCTACTATTGGCTCGTTTTCTCCTTCTTTGAAATTCTTTGCGATAGGTCCGAAAAATGAACGGGAATCTCTATCAAACAATGCCATGTCTGATATTTTAAGTTTATCTATATTTTGCTCAACTTCTGCTAAATTGATTACTGACCTTCCTGGCTCAAAACCAATAACGTATATAGGAAATTTCTCCCTAGTTATAGGGTTTTTAAATTTAGCAAATTGTAGATACAAAGGACTAACAGAATCAACACCATTAATTCCTAATGTTTGGAATAAGCGATATCGAGGAAAGTATTGACTTGAAGTCAAAGCTTGATATTGATTACTAACTAAAAATATGTCTCCTCGTAAACGTTGGTGTACAGATGTTGCACTAGAATATAGAGCATCTTGGAAACCCAATTGCATAAACATTAAAAGTACAATAAAAGCCATCCCAGCTATAGCTATCAAAAAACGACCTCTTTGCTGAGCTAGCTGTAGCCATGCTAAAGGAATCTTGAATTTCATTTTTTAATGGTAATTGGTAATTGGTAATTGGTAATTGGTAATTGGTAATTGGTAATTGGTAATTGGTAATTGGTAATTGGTAATTGGTGATTGGTAATTGGTAATTGGTAATTGGTAATTGGTAATTGGTGATTGGTAATTGGTGATTGGTGATTTGTGATTGAAAAAGTATTTATTTATTTATTTATTAATAAATATTTCTTGATAGCTATTACCCATTACCCATTACCCATTACCAATTACCCATTACCCATTACCCATTACCTCACGTTAGATACGAATTGCTACATCTACTTGTAAGTTAGTTAAAGATTGTACTCGTTGACTATCTTTTGGGTTGTCTATACGAATTTTTACCTCAACGACTCTACGGTCTGTGTCTGCTGCTGGATTAAAGGTAAATATTCTTTGTTTGTCCACTTGTGAACCAATTTCACTTACGGTTCCTTTTATTTCTCCAGGAAATGCTGTACTTCTTATTGTCGCTTTCTGTCCTTTACGTACTTTTTGTACATCAGTTTGATACACTTCTGCTAGTACAGACATATGTGATGTTTTACCTATTTCTGCAAATCCAGAAGTGGCAATAACTTCACCGTTTTTAGCGAAAATTTTCAACACTTCTCCACTTATTGGAGATTTAATATAAGTTAATTCTAGGTCGGCTTTCGCTTGAGTAATAGCTGTCATTGCACTTTGAACTTGGGATTTTGCTAATTTGACATCTACATCACGTACTTCACTGATACTTTCTAGTCTGGCTTTTGCTTCTCTTTGTTGGTCGTTGACAGTGCTAGTTATTCCCTTAAGGCTTGCTTTTGCAGCATCAAGCTGTTTCCGTATGGTATCTGCTTGCAAACGCTTACTATCTGCGACTGCTGCTGATACCGCTCCTTCTCTAAATAATTTTTGATAGCGACCGTTATCGGTTTCAGCGTTCTCTAATTGTGCTTGTATACGGCTAACATCTGCTTGGGATGATGCTATTTGACTTTTTAACTGTGACTGTAAACGAGATACAGCTGCTTTTTGTGCTTCAATATCTCCGCTCCTAGCTCCAGATTTTACTTGTGCGAGTTGTGCTTCAGCTATTTGTAATTTATCTTTTGCTTGTTGGTATGCTGATGTAGCGCGGTTGTAATCTTCTAGGTATGCCATTACTTGTCCCGCTTTTACCTGGTCTCCTTCTTTCACTAGTAATCTTTCTACACGCACACCGTTGATAGAATGGGGTGCAGATAATCTAGTTACTTCACCCTCTGGAACTAAACGTCCTAAAGCAGTGACAGCTGTTCTTGCAGGAGCTGTTTTTGGGGGATTCTGTATTTTTTTTTGAGCAAAAGGTATAGATTGCTTAGAGTTCAAAAGCCATACTAATCCGGTACCAAAACCTATTGCTACTAATAAAACTATTCCCCTCCGACTGACAGAGTTTCTAAGTAATCGGCTTTCGTTATTCAGTGCCATATTTTCATTCCAATATTGTTTTAATGAAGGAAGAGGGAAGAAGGAAGAAGGGATTAGTAGGTATTTTCTCTTTTTTATAGGTTTAAATTCCTGGCTTACTTTTCCTTCTTCATTCAAGCTATATCTTTCATTTTATGTTTTCAAACTTCAGGTTTTGTAGGTAAAGTAGCTGAGAATATTGTAGTGTAACAGCTACTTAACTCTATTTATACAAGTTTTTTGAAATTATTATAGTGACTTGTGATTAACTTGTGAAATGCAATACAAAATCTTCGCCTATACAAATAACCAATCTAATAACCAATCAAACTTAGTAATTTAATTGTGTCTAAAGTATGGCAATAATTTTTCACTTTGTCAACCAATGGACTTATGACAATTTTATAAAAGTTACTTATCATACAATTAAAATAAACAATTAATTATGACTATGAATCCCTTAATTTTAAAATTTAAATTTCATGATGAATTTATCTTACTTAGTTGGCAAATACACCCTAGCATTTAACCAATAAACATTCTGAATAGGAACTTACATTTTTTGCGATTTTATTTTGAATAAGTTACCGTGGGTATCGACTACACTTTTTTGAAATAAAACGGATTGATATTAAGGAAACATTTTTGGGATTAAAGCGTCTTAGCACTGTATACAGACTTATATAATAACTATTTCAGCTTCTTCCCTCTTCCTTTTTTCGCTTCTTTATTTGAATTGACCACACCCCTAAGTAGTATTTATGCCTCTAGTCCCCATAGAGCGAATCAAAATTGGTCTTAACCGTCGGAAAATTAAGCAAGATAAAGTTGACAAGTTGATGGAGTCGATTGAGACTTCAGGGTTATTGAACCCTATTACAATAGATGGTGATTTTAACTTAATTGCTGGACTACATCGTTTGACAGCATTTAAGCAATTAGGACTGGAAAAAATTAACTGTAATATTGTTAATTATTTAACTGCTCACCATGCTCGATTAGCAGAAATTGATGAAAATTTAATTCGTAATGAGCTAAAACCTCTGGAGCGCTCCCAGCTTTGGTTAGAGCGAGAACAACTTCTAGATAATTTAGGACTCAGGGCAAAAGCAGGGGATAATCAATATACTCGTAATGGTCACAGTAGTCGTAATCACAGTTGTCCTAATAATAATGGTAACGGTGGTGAAATGGTTACGCGACCTCCCAAAACGACTCAAGAGTTGGCTAAGGAGGTGGGATATAGCGAGAGAAGTTTTCAGTTAGGTAAACAAATTGCGAAAGATATTACCCCAGCAATTCAAGAATTAATTAAGGATACACCTCTTGCCGAAAGTACTACTGAATTGGTGAAAATCGCAAGGGTTGGTAGCAAGGAACGTGTAAGCGCACAAAAAGCAGAACATGCTTCGCAATTAGCCCAAGCAAAGGGACTGCAACAAGAAGCAGAAGAACAAGCTCAAATAGCTATAGAGTTTCGAGCTAAGCAACAAGAGTTACAAATGAAAGCTTTGGAAAGTGCTATTGCTCAACGGGAAGCTAAGTTAGTTCTTAAGAAAACACAAGCTTCTTCTAGTTCAGAATTTTGTGACTCTTTGACACCTACTGTAATGAAAAAGGGAGAAAAATGGTATTTAGGTAGGCATTTAGTTTACTGTGGTGATACAACTAGTAAAGAATTTATCAATCTATTACCAGCAAATGCTGATTTAGCAATAGGAAGCCCTTCTGAATATTGGGAACATGACTATTTAGTGGATAAAGCACGAATTGTGGCTGTATTGCGCTCGATGGGAACAGTTTACAATTTTTGTAAGTGTCAGCAGATGCCTTTTCAATATGAATTAATTATTGGTAATTTGTATGTAGGGATTTTTTCTCGCGAATCAATACCTAAACCACAAACACCAATAAATATTGACGGTGTTGAGGGGATTGTAAATTACTTACTCCATGTTTATACAAATCCCAATAGTTTTGTGATTGCTCAGTTTATTGGATATGGGGAAGTCCTTGTTGCTTGCGAAAGATTAAAACGCATTTGTTTTACTGGTGACATAAATTCACAGTCGGTCAACCGCAGTATCGCTAGATGGCAAAATTTAAGGGAATGAGCAGAACAAGGAGGATGAGTAAGATGAGTAAGATGAGTGAAGATAAAATATTTTCGTAGCCCCCTCCCCGCACGCGGGGAGGGGGTTGGGGGTGGGGTTCTCTTTGCAGGAACGAGCTATACGTTGGAGAATATTTGTAAATATTGCGATATTTTTTGACTTTTCCGAAATGTATAATCTACATAAATATTTTAAATAAAGTGTTCTTTTAATAGCTAAATTTAATGATTATTAATATATCATGATAAATGATGATAATCAGGCTTTACTGCTATAAAAAATACTCTAAATAATTCAGGATAAACATCTGTATTAATTTATTAATACATCAAATAAAAGAGCATTTTCAATTAGCTCTAAACAAAGATAATAATTACATCTAAGTTTGAATACCCGCACTTAATAACTAGATAAAAATAGTAATAAAGTCTACTTTATGATATCAAAACAGAGACATTTATCAGCGAAATCAAACTTTTATTCCATAAAATAACCTTAAAAGAGCTATCTAGTTTTTCTATGCTGTGCTAGTGTTTAAATTAATTCTAATCTTAAAAGACAAGATTAGTGAGTTAGTTACTCAAAAATAGAAACTAGGAAACAACTAACTGCAAAAAGCCAAAGTACCATTACCGAAGGAAATTTATATGTCGAATTTAACTAGAGTTCGGTAAATGGAACGAGTAGCGATATTGTTCTGTAACTTATTTGGCAAATTGGTCGAAGCAAATTCCATACAATATAACTGGGACGAGAAACAAGCTATGACGTTTATCAAAATTCAGAACCTCGTGATTAACACTAGCTACATTGCTGCTGTTAGACTCGATGAAAAAACCGTCTCTGAAGAAAAAAGCGTTTCCGTCCTGATTGCTACTCCCAATTTCTCGTTGTTACAGCAAGATACGATTTCAGAAAACCTTTACCACTATAAATGGATAGAATTCACCGGTGAAGCTGCTACAGCACTGCAAGACTATTTTACAAGTTTCAACAATGTAATCGACCTTTTACCGCAATATCAAGAATCTAACGTTTCTTAGGACATTAGTATTTTTGTCTTAGAACGTATATTAGTAAATTTCAGCATACAAAATTACTGAACTAGGACAAGGGAAATATTAAGTCTCTAAAGGATGAAGTCTAAACTTTTTATCCTTTATCTTAATCTCTTAGTAAATAAGGTAGTCACCGGAAGCAAGAGGGAAATAACGCAGGTATTTGTTTAATCTGTAACTCTTAAGTAGTCATCGTAAACTGCTTACACAGAATGCACTAACAAACCTAATTTCCTTTTTCTGATGAACAGCATTTTTATTTCCTTATCCACCTATTACCATCGCTGATATTTTGTGTTGCTAAATTATTTTATCAAGGTAAGTTTACGACTCATTGTTGACTTGATTATCAGTATTCAGTTTGTGCTGTGAAACTCGGTATACAGCAAATAAGTAGTTCACTTTTGGTAGGCAACATCAATAGTTGTAGCTCAATTCTCTTCATTAATAATAATTAGTTGCATGTTCTTATGTCTACCTTTTCCATTCATGCTGCTCTTGCAGAGCTAGAAGGCCAGATAAATAATTTTGAGAAAGTTTTGCTTAAGTCTATAGAGGAGAAACACATGAAACCAGAAAACACTATGTCTATTACTAAAATTAACAGAAAATTGCAAGATAATCCTATTGCTATTATTGGGATGGCTTCGCTGTTCCCTGAATCACGAAATTTACATGAGTATTGGCAAAATATATTTAAGAAAAATGATTGCATTACTGATATTCCTGCTTCACACTGGAGTGTAGAAGATTACTATGACCCTAATCCCAGAACACCTTTAGATAAAACCTATTGTAAACGCGGTGGTTTTATTCCCTATGTTGATTTTAACCCGATGGAGTTTGGGTTACCACCTAACATTTTAGAAGTTACAGATGTCTCGCAGCTTTTAAGTTTGTTAGTGGCTAAAGAGGCTATGGAAGATGCGGGTTATGGGGAGGAACGTGAGTTTAATCGCGAGACGGTTGGTTGTATTCTTGGGGTAGCTCAGGGGAATGGTTGAGCTAGTTGCACCTTATAACGCAGACCTAACCCCCCTACCCCCCTTCCCTGCAAGGGAAGGGGGGAATATAAAGATTCTTATTTGTCAAATAGTCAAATAGACCAAGGATTAACGATTACGACCCCTGTCCCAGCAAAATCATTTTCGTTACGGGTAACAAGTGATAGAGAATTTTGCAGGGCGATGGCTGCAATAAGAGAATCCATGACGGGTAGAGGTCGCCCATTCTGTTCTAATTGCCCGACTAAGTTTCCCCAAAACATCATAGTTGAAACATCTATAGTTAAGATTCTGTGTTCAAACCGATTGGGTAGGGTTTCATTGAGCCATTTTGTTAGAGATTCTTTCCGCTTAGATGCGGTAAGTTTGCTGATGCCTTTAGCAATTTCGCCAATTGTAATCACGCTTAGGTAAAGTGTTTCTGGCACTTGGGCATCTAGCCAATCTACAACTTGTTGATTGGGCTGTTTGGCAACAAGTTCGGAAATCAGGCAGGTATCGAGAAGGTAGTTCACTCTATAAGTTCAAATTCAAAATTAAAAATTCGCTCATTTGCTCATTACAATCCCCATAAGTAAACTTAGGGGAGGACAATGAGCAGACGCCATATATTGAGCGCCCACTCGATAAAAATATGTCTTTTTTATTTTCCATCGATTTGGGGGCTTGTATCCTAAATTAATTAAAATTATTATTTCTTCAATACGTCATGCGTGCTTTTGAGAATATTTTTAATTGTTTCCGGTCATGGGGTAAAGGCATCGCGAGGTAGACCGCTCTCTCGCCTCAGGTCGAGTTCTTCGGCGAGTTCAGCTAAGGGAGATTGACGGAAAAACTCTGAGAGTTTGGTGGGTTGCTCTGGGTCGATGTTGTTTGTGGTGAGACTTTGAGCAAGGAGTTGGATAATATACAGTCTATCGTTGGGGGAAAGCTGAAGGAGTTGTTGTTCGAGTTCTTGGATAACCATAATGGGGTAAAGTTGATGATAATCTTATTTTACTTGGCAGGACTGTGGTCTGTTATCAGCCCCGTAACAAATTATTATTTACAAAAACCATGCTGTACAACAAGTTCACATTACGCAAGGTAGTTGAAGACTTTTCGCTACAGATTGTGGAAGGTGACACGTTTATTCCCGAACTAGAATCGGTTGCGCCTAGTGATTTGCTGCGAGAAACTTTAGCGGATAGTTTACCTTGGGCGATTGCAGTAAGCAGCGAGAAGGCTAGGTCGGAGGCAATTATTACGCCAATATTTTTGGAAGTCCGACGACGCTTAAATCGCCAGGTGAGTGTGTTTTCTGGCGAAGATTTTACAGTGGATGTGGAGGCTGAATTGAGCGGACGTTGTGATTTTCTGGTGAGTAGATCAGCAGAGCAGTTATTTATCAAAGCACCTGCGGTGATTATTGTCGAAGCCAAGAAAGAGGATACCAAGTCCGGATTGGGGCAATGTGTCGCAGAAATGGTTGCAGCACAGAGGTTTAATGAAACGGCAAAATCATCGATTCCGGTGATTTATGGTTGTGTGACCAGTGGGACAGCTTGGCGCTTTTTGAAGCTAGAAGGACAAACCGTGACAATCGATTTAGCGGATTATCCCCTGCCACCTGTAGATGGGGTATTGAGTATTTTGCTGTGGATGCTGCGTTAAGTCTTAATTTTAACGGTAATAAAAAGAGGTAAATAAAAATGATTAGGGAAGTCAGAAGAACATGGAAAATTTAACATTCGACATTTAGTAACTTGCAAGTGGTGAACTGTTTAATTCATCCTTATAAAATCGCCAATTTGGCATAAACTTATTCATCAAAGTCACAAAGCGTTCGCTATGATGTCTTTCTAATAAATGCACCATTGTTAAGCTAGTTTTAGATTTTACACCTCTTGTTTAGTTGTGTCATCTGTAACTTGGCTTTCTGTAGTTAGCCTTGTTTTTCCGGTTAGTAGCTCTTGCATCATTCCCTGTTTGATGGCTTTGTATTTGTCGCGTTTTTTTTCTAAGGCTGTTATTTCTGCGTCCATGTCGCTGAGGGTTTGAGCGATGGCTTTTTGTTCGGGGAGGGGGGGAAGGGGAGTTTTTAACTTTTCTATATGAGTAATAAATAAATTAGCTTGAGCGCCTTGATTTAAACTTTGTGTGATTTGAAGTTGTCCAACTGTGGATTGCAAAATATACTGAATCAAATAACTATTTACCTTAGCTTTATCTAGTTTGATAAGTGCAGCACTTCTAACCATTACACATTCAATTCCAGAAGGTAATACCGTTACTCTACCAATAGTTCCGGAACATGATATAAGTACATCACCAGCTTCGGGATTACATCTTTTTCTTATTCTTTGGTATTCTTCTAAATCAACAAAATCTACATCACTTAAATCAATTAAACCATTTTTAATATTTCTTGCCGATAGTAGATAGTAGCCGTCAGCACTCCTCTTCGGTGTCAGGTGTTCACCATCAGTGATTTTTTTAGCAATATCACGTAAATAATAAACTTCCCAATCAATAGGAATCGCCCCCAACTCAGTCTTTTTGTACGTTAGGAAAGACTCACGGCTAAAACCAGGTAATCGCTTCTTACCCGTGAGCAGTTGCTGCATGGCTCCCTGCTTGATGTTACGCTTTTTGGTGATGAGTTTATCCAGTGCTGCAATTAGAGCATCGACATCAGTGAGAGATTGGGCGATCGCCTTTTGTTCGGGAAGCGGGGGAAGGGGGATTGGCAACCCTTCGATTAGAGGAATTCGCAAATTGCTTACCGTTGAACCAGTACCTCCGTTGACTTTTATAACCTGACGAATAGGCTCAGATTGCAATCCATACAAAAGATAATGGGAATAGCATTTTTCGAGGTTCGGACGCAGCAATACCATCCGCTGTCCAAGACAGCAAGGAAGTCCAGATGGTATCATACAGACCTCTCCCATAGGAGCCTCGCGAGTAATCACCAAGTCACCATTTGTAGGTATGGCGCGTCGGGTACGTTCAATAAAGTGAGCCTCATCTGTGTAGCTAGGAATTGACAAATCAAGCTGACCATTGCGAATGTTTTGATTCCGAAGAACAATTATGCCGTTACTAGTCCATGCTGGTGTTGAGTGAGCACAATCAATAATAGCCTCACACAAGCACGTAAGTTTTTTTACATTCCAATCATCAGGAATCACCCCCACTTCAGTCTTTTTATACCCCTTTTTTTCCGTATTATCCTGCAATTTTTCTAACCCGTAATCCCGCTCTTCCATCACCACACCAACCCCATCCTTTTCAAATGTCCCTCAACCCTCGCAGTCAACTCCAGAACCTCCCCATCTAACTCTGGTAAAGGCGTATCATACCGCTCCGCTAACTCCTTAATCCTTTGCGTCAATCGCTGAGAAATCCGCTCCATTTCCGAATTTACCGCTTGTCGCAATGTCGGAATCCATTTATCATCAACCACCAAAGTCTTAATTTCATCCTCACTTAACTTGGGATATTTCTTTAACACCTTATTATTCAATTCTTTAATCGTTGTAGTAATTTCTTTACCAATTTCCGCTTCCTTCTCAATTAACTTCAAATATTCCTTTAATACCTTTAATTCATCCGCAAAATCCTTATCTTTCTGAATAATTTTCACCCTCGCATTAATATTATTCTTCGTAATTTTACCATTATCCCCCATAACTTCCTCTAATAAACCATCCTCACCCCCATATTCTTCTTGTATTTCTTCCTGCTGACTAATAATCTCATCCTTTTTACCTTCTAATACTTCAATCGCAGCTTTTTCTGCTGCAAAGTAGCGATTAATTATCAACTCCTTAGGAATTAAATCACAAACATAATCAACAGCAACACCTTTTTTATTCAACACCTCCGTTAATTCCGCTTTCCAACCATCCTCCACTAAAATATAAACATCATCTTTCATAGTTTCCAGCCAATAAGTCATCAAAGACTGGTAAACATCGTACTTATCAATTAATTTCTTTTGTGCGAACGCTTGTAATAAATCTTCTGCAAGTACGTAAATAATTTCCTTGGCTTTATCTCCCACTTTAATCCCTTTAAATAAAGCCATGTGTTTATATTTCCACGTTTCAAATACCGCTTCAATATCTTGACCGTAGTTAATAAATTCTGGGTGGGAAAAAATACAGGTTTTAACATCCGCACTAGAAACTTTGAGCATTTGGTATTCTAAGCGTTTTGTTGGCTCAAATAATTCTTTTTGTAACGTCGGGTAAACTTGCCAATAATCCCCTAGAGCTTGAATATCTCGATTGGGAATACCCCCCAATAAATGCGCTTCAATATCTTGGATATCTTCCTCTTCTTGACTGTCAATATAGCGAGGAATATTTAAATTATACTCGTTACTAGCAATTTCCTCTATCGACACCAAACGCGAATATTTGCAAATCAGTAACTGCTTGTTAAAAACATCGACAATTTTATGAATATCCTGCTCGCGCAAGCGGTTTTTATTCCCATCTTTGATAAACCCTTTACTAGCATCAATAATAAAAATATCCTGGCGATTTTCCGAATTTTCTTTATCCAGAACAATAATGCAAGCAGGGATACCAGTCCCGTAAAATAAATTAGGCGGTAAGCCAATAATACCCTTAATAATCCCCTTTTGAATCAGATTTGCGCGTATTTGCGCTTCTGCATTTCCTCTAAAAAGCACCCCATGCTGTAATACAATTGCTCCTTTCCCTTTACTCTTCAAAGAGCGAACCATGTGTAGTAAAAAAGCATAATCGCCATTTTTTGCTGGAGGAATACCATAACCTTTAAAGCGTTGAAATTTATCCTCATCGGGATTTATTCCATTACTCCAAGATTTTGCGGAAAAAGGAGGATTCGCGACAGCAAAATCAAATGACTTTAAGCTACCTTCGCTATTTGTCCAATAAGGATTAGATAAAGTATTACCTTGCCAAATCTCTGCCGTCGGATGACCGTGTAAAATCATATTCATCCGAGCTAATGCGCGAGTTGCGTTGTCCATTTCTTGACCGTAAATAGTCAAACCTCGCTCTGCTTCATCTGCTGCTTTTAATAACAGCGAACCGCTCCCACAAGTAGGGTCATAAATAGTTTGCTCCTGACTTTTGGCTGTATTGACACCAATAATTTGAGCAATAACGCGGGAAACTTCTGCTGGGGTGTAAAATTGTCCTTTACTTTTACCCGATTGTGTCGCAAAATTCCGCATCAAATACTCATAAGCATCCCCTAAAATATCATCCCCATCAGCGCGATTTTTACTAAAATTTAAACCTGGGTTTTGAAAAATGCCTACCAATTGGGTAAGCTTATCTTGCATTTCCTTACCCTTACCCAACTTATTTTCATCATTAAAATCAGCGACTGTAATAATACCCACCAAATCATTTTCTTCTGCTAGTTTAGAGATAATCTTATTTATTTTGTCTCCAATATCTTTGTCACCCTTGAGCTTGACAATATCTTGAAACCCACCACCTTCCGGAACTTCAATCAAAGCATCGGGGACTCCAGCATATTTATCAGATACATATTTGACAAACAATAAAATCAATATATAATCTTTATACTGCGAAGCATCCATCCCACCCCGCAGTTCATCGCAGCTTTTCCATAAAGAACTATAAAGTTCGCTCTTTTTAACAGCCATCCTATAATCGCCTCAAGATACCTCCCTTGGCTGATTTTGCTACCAAAGGTTGTAAAGTACGTCTAATACTTTACATTAAAGCTTGTAAATATTACAGCCTTAAACCCACAGAGGTGGGTTTTCCCTGTGTGCATTATCCAAATTATCAATTAGTTAATTAGTAAGCACGCTTTCGTAGTTTATTTAAGAGTTAGGAGTCAAATCACGATTTACGGCTTCACAAATAATCCTTCGTAAATACTTAACTCGCTCCTCCGGGGTTAGTGCGTGCAGCGTATCATGAACACTATTCGGTAACCTTAGACTTGTTACCTGCTTTGCTAAGGGTTCGTTAATCCAGTTCTCAATATAGCCTTTCTTTTGTTGCTCAATAAAAGCTTGCGTCTGCTTAGGTCTTGGGTTGGGCATAATTCCTGGTTAACTAGGTTATATAGATATAATAATTTACAATTATTTGTTCGTCAAATCTTGACTTATCCTTGTTGACCAGGATATATTCTCTTACGGAAAGTTTTTACTTTCCAGCCCTGTTCCTTGAAAAAAAGGAGGTTAGATGACCGAAAATGGTAACGGAAACGGTCGCCGTAGATTGTTCGACCCAGTACTAGTTTTCATCAAACTTTTAATAGGATGGAAACGCGAAAATCGGGTTTCTGGGGAAGAAAACATTGTTGAAATTTACGATGTTTTAGATGACCTGGACGACCGACTGGATGAGCCGGACAATCCAAGCCAAACGTCTAACTAAATTGAACATTATGCCCCTAGCTCGAACTAGGGGTTTTCTTAATCTTACTATAAGTCATGGACACTATCGTTTATCCTGGTTATATCTGTTTAGTGCTTCGGTTAAACAACCACTGGCGGTTTCTTGGTGGTGAAACTTTTTACAATCCTTACAATTTTCCTTCTTTTAAGCTTGAAGACTTGTTTCTTTTTCTTGGGTTGACCATGAAAGAAGTTGCGAATGAACTTAGAAAAATCAACAATGCGACACCTGGTTATTATCTAGCTGATATTGTTGAAAGGAAGTATTACTACTGCGGTACTGAGTGGGACGATGTTAAAAGTACCTTACGAGAAGAATTAGGTATTGGGTGCATTGACCACAAGTTGGAATGAGTTATAAAGAGGTAAAGATAAAGGTTAAAAATGAGCGAATGGACAGTTTTTCGTTGCTACAGCATAACGTCATCGAGTTTTAGTTGCAAATTTCTCAACAGAGGAGAAGATATGGTATCTCCCAAGCGATATTGTTGTTGTTGGTAAATGCCATTAACTAATTGACAGACTGTAAAAGTTGGTTGTTTCGGGTTACCGATAAATTGCAAGCCACCTAAACCACGAAAGTCTACAATCCAATATTCCGGTATCTGAAGAAAAGCATATTCTTCTACTTTTCTAGCATAATCATCTTGCCAATTAGTACTCACAACTTCGGCAACGAGCTTAATAGTATTGCCGTTACAAATGATAGGCTCTTTTTGCCAAAGTGGTTCTTGACTAAGTTTTACTTTATCTAAAACAATAACATCTGGACGTAGTGCTGTAGCTTCAGCCGCAGGTGGCTTAATCAAACAACTTTTTGGAATCAGCCAATTTAAATTATCATGAAGAATTTCAGCATAAATTCTACCAGCAATATTTCCGGAAACTTCTTCATGAAGACCAGTTGGTTCCATGTCACGTAATTCTCCGTCAATGAGTTCGTAGCGGGGGTTATCCCCATATTCGGCTATAAATTGCTCAAAAGTAAAGAGTTTGGGGGGAGTGTAGGTCATAGGTTTTGATTTGTGAGGTGGGAGTAACCTTATTTTAACTAAGCTCCCGCAGCAATGAAATTATTAGGAGTAAATTGATACTTTTTACTATCCAGGTCGGTATCGTTTTCCATCGAAGTGAGTTAAAACGTTAATTTCTCGAATTCAAATGGCAAATTTTTGCTACTTTGTTAGTAGCTCTAATGTTGCTTTGCATTTATGCAACCGCTGAAAAGGGTAAATTTGCATGAAAGTTGAATCTATTCTGATAAAAAACTTTAAGCGCTTCGAGCACTTAGAAGTCTCTTTCAAAAATCAGACCCTAAATGCGGTTAGTAACCGTTTTTTGGTGTTGGGTGATAATGGTATAATCATTCGTGAAAATTGTGAATTAATGACGAACCGCCAAGTAGCCAAGATAGCCAAGGGAAGAAAGCATTAACCTTAGAGAACTGAAGTTATAGCCTCAAGTCGCACCAGCCACTGGTTAAAATGTTGGCATTCCCGACGTATCGTATCCAGCCCAATATCAATAGCAAGTAACGAACCGTGCAGGGGTTTGTCGTATCCCTCACAATAATTGCGGATGCGTTTTGATGGTGCGGTTAGGGGACTATCGTTAATATGCTCAGGGGAAGGAAAAGCCTCTCGTTCAGCTTGTAAAATACTTACGACACTTTCACCAAACCATCCAGCAAACGCTTGTGGGTTGCTATACAACAACCCTTCAAACTCGTGAACCAGCAAATTGGGGATGAAATTCTTTTGACCGATATCCTTACCCATCTCAATTTCCAGATATTCTGCCTTCTGGAACGGGTCGCTGGTTTTTGGCAAGGAATCGCTACCTGGGAAATCATTAGGTAAGGCGTACAAATCGAACATCGTGGTGACTATCGCTGTTTTATCTTCAAGGCACTTGCGATGTAACTGCGGCTTGATTTTCGCATAACTCACCACACCCCCCTTCCCCGTTGCGCTGGTTTTTACTAAAATCGGGTTAAGGTATATATTTTTCTCTTGAAAATACCCGTAGAGCAGTTCCCTCACGAATGTTTCCTCGGTTTGTCCCTCAACAAAAACATTGACTCGAATCATCGTGAAGGTCTCCCACCCAAGACGTTCTTCTTCCACAGCTCACCCAAACTATATTCCTCAAGCCACCCCTCTAACTCCTGCTGATTCAACCTACGAAGCACCGACTGGCCATCTATACGGTCAACAACAATAACATCCTTAGCATCAAATTCGTTGAGCAATTCTACGGACTGGATGGAAACAATGACCTGTTTGTCAGTTGTCCGTATTAATGATGCCAGGACGGTGATGGCATAAGGATGGAGTCCCAATTCTGGCTCATCAACTAAAATTGTCTCTGGCTGAAGCTCGGACGGTTGCAAAAAAACTGTTGCTAGACACATGAAACGTAATGTTCCATCCGAAAGTATATGAGCTTTAAAGGGAATATCCTGCCCCAGTTCAAACCATTCTAGTTCGATAACTTCCGTGTTTTGTGGGGAAGGACGTAGGTAAAAGTCTCCAAAGAAGGGGGCAACAAGGCGGATAGTTTTAACGATTTTTTGATAGGATGCTGGGTAGCTCACGCGCAACCGATACAGGAAAGCTGCAAGATTCCGCGCATCAGGGCGCAGGTAGGCGTTGTCATTGATACCGTGCGACTGCTTGATGTAGGCGCTATCGCTAGTGTCATGAAAATGATACACTCGCCACTGTTTCATGACAGGCACAACATAACTGTCCATTTTTGTCCCCGTGCCGCTGAGTGCCAGCGTCTCAAAATGCCCTTTTCCTATTTCACGCTCCCCGGTCAAGTTCCACCAGAAGGACTCCCTCGCAAACATCAGACGGTTGTCCCTAGTTGGTTCTAGTGTCGCAACGTAGCTGTTATTGCCAAAATATAGCTGAAAATCCAATTGTTCTGTGGTTTTTCGCCCGAAGTGCAATAGCGCGTCTGGACCACCCTGACGGCTAACAAATACTTGTAGGTTCAGGTCAAGCAACTGCTGTACCATGCGAAAAAATCCAATAAAGTTGGATTTTCCTGCACCATTTGCGCCAATTAATAGGTTAAGTTTGAATAGTTCAAGGTCACACTGGGCAATAGATTTGAAACCTTTTAAAACTATTCTCGACAGCTGTTTATCGCCAATAGTACCCGTCATCGAATAGTCTCTCCATATCCCGGCTTTTTATCTACTGACTTTATTACTCTACCAAAATATCGTTATTTAAAACCTGATACTACCAAGAATATGCGAAAAATATTTTATGCATCTAATGAGTATTCGTAATTTACGTGTTGATGCTGCAAGATATCCAGATGTAATTGAGCCAGTAGAAGCTTGGTATCGTGTTGTGAAATATGCATCATGGCAAAATTTAGAAGATGTAAGGCAAGTTTACTCATCAGCTGATGCGGGGGGAAATTTTACAGTATTCAATATCAAAGGTAACGAATATCGCCTAATTGTAGATATTGACTATCAAACCCAAACAATATGCTATAAATACCTTTTAACTCATGCCGACTATAATAAGGATAAGTGGAAAAATAACCCTTATTTTTGAATCAGTAAATTAGAACAACTATATTTCTTTAGTCTTAATTTGAACGGTAGTAAAAGAGGTAAAGAGAGATGTCCCTAGCTTTCGACAAAAATGTTTACGGTAAACTTTTAGCCGAATATCAACCTCAAGTCATCAACTCTGAAGAAGATTATGACAGAATGCTGGCTGATGTTGAACAATTAATAGGTAATAAAAATCGCTCACCCGAACAAACAGCGTTATTACAAATTTTGGTGAGGTTAATAGAAGAATATGAAAGTCAAAATCATCCGATGGGTGAATCATCTCCCCATTTAATTCTCCAACATTTAATGGACGCAAGAGAAATTAAGCAATCTGATTTAGTAGGAATCATCGGTTCAAAAGGCGTTGTTTCAGAAATTTTCAATGGTAAACGTTCAATTAGCAAAGCTCAAGCAAAGGCTTTAGAGATTTTTTTTAATGTCTCTCCAGAATTGTTTATTTAAGAATATAAAGCGGCGTTAGTTAAGAATTAATCAAGTGTTATTGAACTTTACAATGCCAATTTATTTTCGCCAAGTTCTCAGTAACAAACCAAAAAACTTGATAAATTTAATCTTAAATAGCGAAAACAAATCCGAGATTACTCAAGAACCTTTAACACTGCAGCAGTATCCCAATAAAAAGGTATCAGCCGTTTAATCTTACCATCTACAACCCAAAATAATTCAGCTAATGGCATTTCTATACTCTTAAGGGTGCTTCTGGATTTTGCGCTTAAACGCGCCAATCCAATTACATAGTGGCCAGCATCATTAATACTATCAACTGTAATAGCTGCATCTTGCCAAACTGTATTAAAAGCCGCGCCAAATTCCATCCAACCTTGATGTCCTTGATAAATTCCAGCGTAAGGTAAAGAAGACGCTTCTTCTAGGATAATATCTGCAGCAGCAACAGCAAGTAACTGCTCCATATCTCCCTTCGCTAATGCATCATAGTACTTTTTAACAACTAACACTGCATCTTGACTCATAATGTCTTCCAGCAAAAAAAGAATCAATTAAAAGTTTACATAATTTCACACACCAATGGATGCTCTCGCAGGTGTAAAATACCCCTAGTTTATAACAACCAATTTAGTATTTTTGTATCTCTGTGAGGTTGTAAATGCCTATTATCAAAAAAGCAAATGCTTTATTATCCGAATTTGCTATATTTCCGGTAGAGCCAGAAAGCCAAGCAAGTTTAGTAGAAAGTGCAATTCAAAACATTGAGTCAAATCTCAAAGGTAAGCCAGGATTTGTTTCCGGTACAGTTCTTCGCAGTCGCGATGGGCTAAGGGTCACAAGTTACGTTCAATGGACAAATCAAGAATCTTACATTGCTACCCAACCCCTCACAGGTTTTTCTGTTCCTGACGTTCACTTGTTTGACATCTTTGCTTCCGAACCATCAAATAGTGTTTTAGAGTTAAAGCCGAGTATGAATGGACTCATTAACTTCGGAATTTTCAAGATGAAGCAACCTGAAAATCAAACTCGTTTTGTCGAGCTATTTCGTCAAGCACTAGAAATGGTTTCGGGACAATCAGGACTAATTTCAACTCACGCTCATCGCAGCCTTGATGGATGGCGCTGCATTAATTTTGGACATTGGAACTCATTGGAAGAGTATACAACAATGGATGAAAATCGTCCTTTCTCATCCATTTTTGAGGAAATGTTGGATTTGGCAAATAACGAGTATCAAAAAACATTACATGAAGTAGTTTTTACAACCTAAGATATTTAAGCCCCAGTCAATTAATTGGCTACTGCGTAAAAGGTGATTTATAAAGTAAAAGTTAAATTAACGTAGGATGGGTTAGGCGCATTTGTAGAACTTAGTTAGAGGTTCTTAAAGTTGTATGAAGCGCCGTAACCCATCGCTTTTATAGACTTAATATTTACTTTATAAATTACCTTTCAAGCTGTTTCATATCTAAACTAGATAATATCGAATTTTACATCTCTTGTGGGGTGGGCATCCTTGCCTGCCCTCATATACTGCAACCTAAATGTAGAATAGCCCAATATGCAACTTAAATGTAGAAATGTAGAATAGCTTACCAGCGCATATCCCAGGATAAACTTGCAACATTATGGAAAGCCTAGTTGTTGCATTCATAATAAAAATCTAAAATCGCTCGCAGCTAACAAAAATATTTCCCCTTCCAACTATCATCAAATTCAGCGCTACATCAAAATTATGAAATTCAGTAGAAGAACCTCAGATATCCTCTGGCAAATTGCTGAAAGATACCTAGCATCCTTACCAGAAGAAGAGCGTAATCAAATTTTGAGTAATGCCAAAAAAACTTGCTCACCATCTACCAAAGAGCAAACAACCTTATCGATTAATTCGTGAAAAATCGCGGTGAATTCTTCCCTGGTAGCAGATTCCCAAAAATCACTGTTACTTGCAACGCTCTTTAAAATCTCATTCCTGGTAGCATCTACCACCGAGTTTAATTCTAATGCGATAAGTAAATTCTCTAATCGTAATTCCTTAGCATCAATTGCACTTTGTAAATCAGGGTCACATCTGCGCTTTAATTCCAGAATTTGCTGTTGCAAGTCAACAACTTCCGCAGGTAATCTAACGTCAGTCTGTTGAAGATATCCATAACCTATTTCTTGAGAATGCTTCTGTAAAATTTTAATGCAGGATTTAATAGTCGCATCTACCTTAAAGTACTTTTTGATACTACAAATTTTTAAACGACCGGGCTTATTGTAGTAACCTTGACACCTAAAGTGTTCGTAGCGAATCCCGTTACTAACATTTGAATGCATTTCCATTTTGGAACCACAAGCAGCACAATAAACTAATCCAGATAACGGATTATTCGGGGAATGTCTAACAGATGGACGTAAAGATAAAATCCTGAGTATTTCATTATATTCATCAATCGAAATGATTCCCTCATGGCTACCTTTAACCACAGTTCGACGATATTTATCGGTTGGATAATAACAAATCATTCCAGCTAATTGTGGATTCATTAACCATCTTCTAAAACTTGATATATCACGTGGAAAATCATCATAATTTTGATTACTAACTCGTTCTACCCCATACTTTGCTACTAACTGTCGGATAGTTCCACCTATCTCACCAGAGTCTAAAAACATGATGATTGCTTCTCTCGCGACTAAAGCATAAGTTTTTCCAGTATTACGATACTCTTTTTTATTTGGTTCAACGGTGTCCCCAACTTTAACAAATCCAAAAATAGCTTTATAAATTTTGCGCTTGTCGCGAAAAAACCTAGCACCTTGAGTCGCGTTGTACTTATTTTTATCCCTAACCTGAGCCGACATCGCAGCAAGTATTCTACTGGTAAAAATTCCTTCTGGGGTATCTAAATCTAGGCTACCACCATCCAAAAATACCAACTCTACCCCAAACTGTTGTAACTCATTTTTAGCAACTTCCCATCCTAATGCTGACCGAGTAAATCTATCAAAACAAGGAACAATGATTTTATTTACTGTACCAGTACGCACCAATTCCAATACTCGGTTATAACCTTTACGTTTTTCACTAGCACCTGACTCTATATCCCAATGAATTTGGTCATCACTTAGTCCGTACTCCTTTAACTTTTGAATGTACCGCTCTAAACCATGACCTTCTGTGTGTTGACGTTGCGTACTAACCCGACAATACCCTAACGCCTTTGATAAATCTTTCATAATCCTTGAACTGAGGCGAATTCCAGGATTTTATAATATAAATAAGGTGCAAATAGCCCAAGGGAAACAATTAGCAATGCCTCTTGCTGCGCGTCTAGAGTATCCACTGTGGGAAAAAGTATTAAAAAACAGTGGTTTATCTGATGAAGATACCCAAAAAATTATTGAAAAAATTCAAAGTGCTTACGTAAAATGGGATGAAAACGCTTTCCCTGGGATGTTAGCCAACGTTGTCTCTGGACGTATTGCCAATCGTCTAAATTTCGGTGGAATAAACTGTACAGTTGATGCTGCTTGTGCAAGTTCCTTTGCTGCGTTAAAAATGGCTGTCAGTGAACTTGTTGAGTATCGTAGCGATATGATGCTCACTGGTGGGGTGGATACTGATAATTCCATCATGGCTTATATTTCTTTCAGCAAAACACCCGCTGTTACCCCTGGTGATAAAGTCAGACCTTTTGATGCTAAATCTGATGGGATGATGTTAGGTGAAGGTCTAGGAATGATTCTTCTAAAACGCCTAGATGATGCAGTACGAGACGGTGATAAAATTTACGCAGTAGTCAAAGGATTGGGAACTTCCAGTGACGGACGCTACAAGAGCATTTACGCTCCTCGTAAAGAAGGACAAGTAATGGCTTTGCGACGTGCCTATGAAGACGCAGGTTTTGCTCCTGAAACAGTTGGTTTGATAGAAGCCCACGGTACCGGTACAATGGCTGGAGACCCTACAGAATTTGCTTCTTTGAAGAGCTTTTTTGCAGAGTCAGACAGCAAACAACAGCATATTGCCTTAGGTAGTGTTAAATCTCAAATTGGACATACTAAAGCAGCAGCGGGTGCGGCAAGTATGATTAAAACAATACTGGCTTTACATCACAAAGTATTGCCACCTACAATTAATATTACCGAACCCAACCCCAAACTAGATATTGAAAATTCCTCCTTCTATTTAAATACAGAGACTCGTCCTTGGATTCGTGCAGAAGGTGAAGCTCCTAGACGTGCAGGTGTCAGTTCCTTTGGTTTTGGTGGTACTAACTATCACGTAGTTTTGGAAGAATATCAAGCTGAACACGAACAACCCTACCGTTTAACTCCGACTCCATACGAGGTATTACTGTTTGCAGAAACACCAGCACAATTGTTAGTGAAGTGCGAAGAAGTTTTGAGCAATTTGCTATCAGAGAATGAAGACACCCATTTTGCAGAATTAACAGAGAATAGCAAATCATTAGAAATTCCTTTAACGGCTGCACGAGTTGGATTTGTTGCTGACTCCAGTCAAGAAGCTCGAAAATTCTTGCAAATCACTATCGACTTATTAAAAAACAAACCTTCTTCTCCTTCTTGGGAACATCCCCAAGGTATTCATTATCGCGCTTCGGGGATGGAATTAAAAGGTAAAGTTGTCGCGCTATTTTCTGGACAAGGTTCGCAATACTTGGAAATGGGGCGAGAATTAGTAATGAATTTCCCAGTGCTGCGTAGTCTTTACGGTTATATGGATAGCCTGTTTATTAAAGACAAACAGCAGCCTGTATCAGAAGTTGTCTTCCCAGCACCCGTATTCAACTCCAGCGAAAAAGAAGCTCAAGCAGCAAATTTACAACGTACCGAATATGCTCAACCAGCTATTGGGATGTTGAGTGCAGGACTGTTCAAAATTTTGCAACAAGCAGGATTCCAACCCGACTTTACTGCTGGACATAGCTTTGGAGAACTAACAGCATTATGGGCTGCGGGTGCATTAAGTGATGAAGATTACTGTATGCTCGTGAAATCGCGGGGACAGGCAATGGCATCACCAAAAGACCCTAACTACGATGCAGGAACAATGCTCGCAGTCAAAGAGGATGTCAAAAAAGTACAAGATATCCTCAAAAATTACCCCCATGTTAGTATCGCTAACCTGAACTCTCCTAATCAAGTAGTACTAGCAGGTGCAACAGCAGAAATTTATAAAGTGCAACAGGCTTTAAAACAACAAGGAATCAGCGGTATTGTACTGCCAGTATCCGCAGCTTTCCATACACCATTAATAGCCTTTGCCGAAAAAGCTTTCGTTAACGCAATCAAAAACGTCACCTTCCAGCACCCGCAGCTACCAGTTTATACCAACGTCACTGGTAAACCCTATCCTAACGAACCCGCAGTTATTCAAAAAATCTTAGAAACTCACTTGAGCAATCCAGTGCTGTTTAAACAAGAAATAGAAACAATCTACGGTTCCGGTGGTTACTGCTTCGTTGAATTTGGCCCCAGAAAAATTCTGACAAACTTAGTCAAAGATATTCTTGGTACACGTCCACATTTAGCAGTCGCATTAAACCCCTCAGGACAAAAAGACAGCGACAGAGCATTAAGGGAAGCAGTAATTCAACTAAAAGTCGCAGGATTAGCATTAAAAAACCTCGACCCGTATCAAATTCCAGCGAAACTGCCTAAAACTACCAAAGCCAACAACAAATTAACAGTAAGCTTAAACGGTGCTGCTTACAAAACAGAAAAAAGTAAAGCCGTATTCACAAAAGCTTTAGAAAATGGACACAAAGTCGGTAAAATTGCACCACTACCAACCCCAAATCCAACCCTAAATCCAACTCCAAATCCAACCCCAACATTAAAAACCCTAAACACATCCCCTATCACAGAAATATCTCCCCACACCAACGGACAAAACGGACACCACACCAATGGACAAAACGGACACAACAAAACCCGTAGAGACGCGATTAATCGCGTCTCTACCCACTCCCCTAATTTCCAGGAGACAAAGATGGAAGTAAAATCAGAAAAATCTACAATTCACCAACAAACTCAGCAACAAGTCCTACAAGGTTTAGAATATTTACTGGGACAGTTCCAACAAACACAAAGCGAGAATCTGCAAATCCACGGAACATATTTAAACCATCAAATAGAATACGTCAAAACCTTTTTTGTATTGATGCAACAGCAAAATACCCTGTTGCACAACGCGACCTCCTTACCAGAAGCAGCGAGCGACCTCAAACCAGTCCTCATGCAAAACCTGGAGCGGAGCATGTCGCAATTTCACAATCAACAAGGTGAAACTCTCCGTATCCACGAGCAATACTTACAACATCAAGTGGAATACAATCAAAAGTTTTTCCAATTGATGCAGCAAGAATATGGTCAAATAGTTGTTAAACAAACAGGTGGTGGACAAGCATCCTTAGCAGCAGCAAATGCTACCGCTTTAACTGTATCTTTAAAACCACAACAGTCAGTTGCTCTACCCACAGTTCCAACACCCGCAACACCTACAGCACCTAAAGTAGTAGAAAACAATACCGCATCTGTAGCACAACCTATAGTGCAACCTGTAGCCAAAGTAATAGAAGCACCAATTTTAGAAACTGTAGAAACTGTAAAAACAGTAGAAAAAGAAGAAACTGTAGAAACAGTAGAAAAAGAAAAAACAGCACCTCTTATTGAACAAAAACCCCTTCCTGCTCCAGAAGTCAAACCAGAAGCCAAACCAGTTTCTACTTCTATAACAACTGTTCCAAACCTCAGCATCGCAACTTCAGATTTAGCAACAAGTTTGTTAACAATCACCAGTGAAAAAACGGGTTATCCAATAGAAATGTTGGAACTCGATATGGACATGGAAGCAGACTTAGGTATCGACTCTATTAAGCGTGTAGAAATTATGGGTGCATTGCAAGAAATGTATCCCGACCTACCTAAGCCAGAAAACCTTGAAGAGTTGTCAGAGTTACGCACGATTGGTCAAATTGTTGAGTATTTACAAAAGAGTACCACTGATAATTCTACTGGGAATGCTTCAGTAATCAGCATTGGAGAAGCAGAAATAATTACAGAAACAGTAGAAACAATAGAAACAAGCCCTACTGTATCAGTCCCAGAAGTCATAGTTAATAACAGCTTTACTCCAATCGAGGAAAGCCTGCAAGAAAGTCCACAAGAAACTCTACCCGCTAATATAGAAGTAACAGCGATAGTAGATATTGACTTGTCCAACTTGGCTCAAGACATATTGAACATCACTAGTGAAAAGACTGGTTATCCAGTAGAAATGCTCGAACTCGACATGGACATGGAAGCCGACTTAGGTATCGACTCCATTAAACGGGTGGAAATTATGGGAGCATTACAAGAAATGCACCCCGCACTACCAAAACCCGATAACTTGGAGGAATTATCAGAGTTACGCACCATCGGTCAAATTGTGGAGTACCTGCAAAAATCTGGTGGTACTCAAAAAAAAAATTCCAGCCTGAAACAGACGATGAGTGTGAGTCAGTAAATCACAAAATTCAACGTCGTCCAGTTCAACTACAATACTTACCAGAACCAGACTTTCTGGAATTTCAGTTACCACAAGGGTACGTCGCTGTAATCACAGATGATGGAACTTCTACCACCACCTCCGCCGTTCAATCACTAACAGAGCTTGGTTGGAAAGTAGTAGTCTTAAACTTTCCACCATCTCTGGTTCCCAACAAATCGCTTTTACCAGAAGGAATTCAGCGCATAACACTAACAGAAATGAGTGAAGAGCATCTACAAAAACAACTGACAACAATTGCGACTGACTACGGACAGGTAGGAGCATTTATTCATATTCATCCACTATTTGTAGGAGACGACAATCAAGAAATACTCTTTTCCCCACAAGAGAAGGCTATTGTGAAACAAGTATTTTTGATGGCAAAACACCTGAAAAAATCTCTGAATGAAGCTGCCAATCACGGACGCAGTTGTTTTTGCACTGTTGTTCGTCTTGACGGAGCCTTTGGACTCGAACAAAAAGTTAATTTTGGAGCCATTGGAGCAGGTCTATTCGGACTAACAAAAACACTAGTTTGGGAATGGTCAAGAGTATTTTGTAGAGCAATTGATTTAAATCCAAAACTAGATGCAGAACAGTCAGCACATTTAATAATTGCTGAACTTCACGATAATAACCGTTACCTCACCGAAGTGGCTTATGGTTCATACGGGAGAGTAACACTTACCAGTGTCCTTGGTAAAAGCTAAAAGGTTCGTAGTTGGGCTTTAGCCCTCAACAAAGGTTCGTAGTTGGGCTTTAGCCCTCAACAAAGGTTCGTAGTTGGGCTTTAGCCCTCAATTAATATATTTCTTGGCGCTAAAGCGCGACTACGAACCTAGAACAAAAATATTGTTATAGTAGTTAAAATATATGTCAAAGAACGAGAAGGTACATTATATTGGTCGTGTCCTTGACCGCAAAAACCAAGCACCTATTAAAGACGCAAGAATTTCAGTTAATTCTGACTTCTTTTCTGTTGTGACTCAAACAGACTTAGAAGGAATTTTTAGATTTACAGTTAACTCTGATAGCAAAGAAAATATTTTGGGAAGAGTAATTATAGAAGCGAAAGGTTATCCCACATATACTTCCCAACTAAAACTTATACCAAACCAAAAAGACCTAGGTGATATTCGTCTTGGTAACCCAGATAATTCATCACCAGTTTCGCCCCCTTCATCTTTTTCATCATCATCATCCCCCTCATCTTTCTCATCATCCTCATCTTCTTCATCTTCCAAATCCTCCCCATCATCCTCATCATCCTCATCTTCCAAATCCCCCTCATCTTCCTCATCTTCCTCATCCTCTAAATCTCCCTCTTCCTCATCTTCTCCTTTATCCTCGTCAGACGTAAATAAATTGATACCACTAATTGCAGCTGGTATTTTTGGCGTATTTATTATGATACTTCTAGCAACAAGTAATTCTTCTCAAAATAATCCTACAAATCCCAATGATAATCCGAGAGATAATTCCCAACCATCAAGAAACTATAGAAATGGTAATTGATGATAGGTAATTGGTAATTGGTAATTGGTAATCGCTAATTGGTTTAGATGTAAATAAATAATCTTAATACTATTACAATTACACAACTTCTATGATGAGATTTCGTACCTGAAATCGCATAAACTCTTCCTTTGCGTCTTTGCGGCTTTGCGTGAGACCCGTAATCTTATATTTGCAAATAATCTAGAAAACGTATGACAACAAAAACAGCAATCACCTCACCTGCAGTCTTTTTAGTTAGTGGTGGAGCAAAAGGTATTACAGCACAATGTGCCATCAAATTAGCAAAAAACCAACCATGTAAATTCATCCTTTTAGGTCGCTCAGCACTGTTAGAAACAGAACCAGAATGGGCAAAAGATTGTTTTGAAGAACCTATATTAAAAAAACGCATCATGGAGCACCTAATTGTATCGGGTGAAAAACCAACTCCTATTGGCGTACAAAAGATATATAACAAGATAGCATCTAGCCGCGAAATAAAACAAAACTTAGCTGAAATTAAACAAACAGGAGCAGAAGTTGAATATCTTGATGTCGATGTCACAAATGCAGCAGAATTAACAGAAAAACTCACAAAAGTTGTACAACAAATCGGAAATATTACCGGAGTTATCCACGGAGCAGGAAACTTAGCAGACAAATTAATTGAAAAGAAAACCGAACAGGACTTTGAAAAAGTTTATAGTACTAAAGTTCAGGGTTTAGAAAATATTCTTGCCTGTGTAAACCCAAATCAACTCAAACATTTAGTTTTATTTTCTTCCATCGCAGGATTTTACGGTAATATAGGACAAGCTGACTACGCACTTGCCAACGAAGTCCTCAATAAATCTGCCCATTTAATCAAACAAAAATATCCAGAATGTCACGTTGTGGCTATTAATTGGGGTGGTTGGGATAGTGGAATGGTAACACCAGAATTAAAAAAAGAATTTGCTCGACGTGGCATAGAAATAATTCCGGTGGATGTAGGTACGCAAATGCTAGTAAAAGAACTTAACCCCAAGCGTATAGATACTACACAAGTAATTATTGGTAGTCCATTAATACCACCTGCTGCACCTTTAACTACTGAATTAAAAACCTATCGTTTGCGAAGAAAGCTCACACTAGAAGCAAACCCATTTTTACATGACCATGTAATAGCAGGAAATCCAGTTTTACCAGCAACTTGTGCCTCATCTTGGATTTCTGACAGTTGTCAAAGTTTATATCCAGGGTACAAAACATTCTTATTATCAGATTTTCGGTTTTTGAAAGGAATCACCTTTAACGAAACCCTAGCTGATGAATATTTTCTCGACTTGGAAGAAATTTCCAAAAACATTAATACTTTTGAAATCGAATTTGTCGGTAAAATATGGAGTAAAACACCTGAAGGGAAAATAAAGTACCATTTCAGCGCTCGCACTAAACTAATGCGAGATATTCCAGAAGCACCAACTTACGAATCTCTGAATCTAATTGAGGATAACATAATCACAGATACAGGTAAATCCTTATATCAAAATGGAGATTTATCATTATTTCATGGTCTATCTTTTCAAGGAATAAAGAGAGTTATCAATATTACACCTGAAAAAATCACCACTGAATGTTTTTGGCAAGATATAGGCAAAGTAAATCAAGGACAATTTCCCATAGATTGGGTTAACGGCTTTGCGACTGACCTCAGCACCCATCCTTTATGGATTTGGTTAACTCATTTTCATAAAGAAGTCTGTTTACCTGGACAGCAAGAAGCATACGAACAATTTGCCAGAATACCATGTAACGAATCATTCTATGTTTCTTGTGAAGTCAGGGAGAAAAAGTCAAGTAGCATTAGCGCTGATTTCTTTATTCACGACATCAATGGGAAAATTTATTCACAAATTATAGGGACAAAAGGAATAATTCTTCCCCTCAAATTAATGCAGGGAAAAAAATAAAACCTTCCCAATTTGGTATTGCCAACATTCATACAAATCAGGGCGGGCTGGAAGCCCACCCCACAATACAGTAGTCTCAATTGAGTGAAGTACTGAATAAAAAATCTAACTCTTGTGGGGTGGGCATCCCTGCCCGCCCTGGTATCTTTCACCAAAACTTTTGTAAGGTGTATTTCATCAAAACTCACAACTTAAAATTCAGAGTTATGGAAAAAATCGCAATTATCGGATTCTCTTGTTTATTTCCCGATGCTAAAACTCCTGATGATTTTTGGCAAAATCTACTTCACGGTAAAGATTCTACTTCTTCGGTAACAGCTCAAGAAATTGGTGTAGACCCCGAAATATTTTACGAGCAAACCAAAGGTAAACCGGATAAAATTTATTCTTTAAAAGGTGCTTTTATCCGCGATTTTCAATTTGATGCTACTGGGTATCAAATACCTCCAGAATTTTTAGAAACTTTGGACAATACTTTTAAATGGTCTTTATATACGGCTAAGGAAGCACTACAACATAGTGGTTATTTAAACGATGCAAAAAACAGGGAAAAATGTGGGGTAATATTAGGCGCTCTTTCTTTACCAACAAAATATTCAAATCAAATCTTTGCTCCGATGTATCAGCAGGTTTTAACACCCGCTATCAAAGAATTATTACATCAAAAAGAATTCGCCTTTCCTTCTTTCTTTACATCCGGACAAGCATCAAACCATAATGCGATGATATCCGGTTTACCTGCTGCTGTCATCGCCAAAGCTCTTTCTTTATCTAATATTAATTTTTGCATAGACGCGGCTTGTTCGTCACCGTTGTATTCTATAAAACTTGCTTCTCATTATTTATGGACGCACAAAGCTGATTTAATGTTAGCGGGTGGAATTAGTTGTTCTGACCCTCTATTTTTAAGGATGTTATTTTCTGGTATTCAAGCTTATCCAGAAGATAATGATATTAGTCGTCCCTTCGATAAAAACTCTCGCGGAATTATGACCGCAGAGGGAGCAGGAATGTTTGTGCTGAAAAGATACAGTGATGCTGTCAGGGATGGAGATAAAATTTATGCGACTATTCTAGGGAATGGACTTTCTAATGATGGTAAAGGGAAGCATTTGTTAAGTCCTAGTGCTAAAGGACAAGTTTTATCATTTGAACGAGCTTATAAAGAAGCACAAATTAATCCCCAAGATATTGATTACTTAGAATGTCACGCTACTGGTACTTTACTAGGTGACACAACAGAATTTAACTCGATAGAAACTTTCTTCAGTCAGCATCAAGCACAACCTTTAGTTGGTGCGGTAAAAGCAAATGTGGGACATTTGTTAGTCGGTGCTGGTGGGGTCAGTTTAATGAAAGTTTTGTTGAGTATGGCTGAAGGTGTTATTCCCGCAACAATCAATATCAATGAATCTGTTGGGAATAGTAATAATATCATTTCATCAGAGAGCATTGTTAGAAGCAATACACCTTGGCTAAATAAAAATTCTGTAAAACGGGCTGCTATTAGTGCTTTCGGGTTTGGTGGTACTAATGCTCATATGATTGTTGAGCAAGGAAGTACTATCGGGAAAGCTGAAGCTCATAAACCTTTACAACCTGCTTTAAAGCCTGCGAAGATGGCAATCGTTGGTATGGATGCCTTTTTTGGTGGATGTAACGGGTTGGATGCTTTTGAACGGAGTATTTATGAAGGTAAACAACAGTTTATCCCTTTACCAGAAAATAGATGGACTGGTATAGAAAATGTTGAAAGTTTACTGAAGCAGTATAATTTACCAGAAGGAAAGGCTCCCAGTGGGGCTTATATTCAAGATTTTGAACTTGATACTTTGTCTAGTAAAATTCCACCTAATGAATTAGACAAGCTGAACCCACAACAACTTTTATTGTTGAAGGTCGCAGAACGAGCGTTGAAAGATGCGTCCATTAAAGAAGGTGGAAATGTTGCGGTAATTATTGCTGCGGAAACTGAGTTTTCTGTGCATCAACTGCAACAAAGATGGAATTTGTCTTGGCAAATTAAAGAAGGTTTAAATGCTGGGGAGATTTGTTTACCATCCGAAAAAATTGCTCAGCTAGAGACAATTGTTAAAGATGGAATTCATCATCCGGTGGAATTGAGTGAGTTTGTTAGCTATATTTCTAATGTTATGGCTAGTCGCATCTCCTCGCTCTGGGATTTTTCGGGAGCAACATTCACTATTTCTTCAGGTGAAAATTCCACTTTCAAAGCTTTAGAAATAGCTCAGCATTTATTAACAACTGGGGAAGCTGATGCTGTTTTAGTTGGTGCTGTAGATTTAGCTGGTGGTCTAGAAAATGTTTTGTTACGCAGTCAACAATCACAGATAAATACAGGTGTCAATACTTTAGCATATGACCAGAAAGCTAATGGATGGTCGGTTGGTGAAGGTGCTGGAGCAGTCGTTTTAAAGCGTTATGATTTTGCTCAAAAACAAGCAAATCGTATTTATGCGGTAATTGATGCTATTAGTTTTGATTCTACTGTTAGTCAAACTTGTCAAACAGCTTTTAATCAAGCAGGAATTCAACCTGGAGATGTGAATTATCTGGAAGTTTATGGTAGTGGAATTCCTGAGGATGATGAAGCGGAAATTCAAGGATTGTTAAAGGGTTATTCTCATCAATCAAGTGAATTAAATTGTGCTATTGGCAGTGTCAAATCTAACATTGGTCATACTTATGTCGCTTCCGGTATCGCTAGTCTCATAAAAACAGCACTGTGTGTTTATCACAAATATATTCCTGCTGTTCCCAAGTGGACTGGAATTAAACATCAGGACAAAAATCAGGAACTGTGGAAAGACAGTCACTTCTATGTGGCTACGGAATCAAGACCTTGGTTACTAAGTCAAAATATTACCCGTAGAGTTGCAGCAATTAACGGAATGGGAATGGACGGAACTTACGCTCACTTAATTTTATCGGAGCAACCAAATCAAGAAACTCAGAAAAATAGGTATTTACAGCAAATGCCTTTATATCTATTCCCTATCGCTGCCGATACTCGCTCTCATTTATTGGAAGAGTTGGGTAACCTACAAAATAGTATCAAAAATACCCACTCTTTAGCAGCAGTCGCTAGCCAAACTTTTGCGGAATTCCAAAATCGTCAAGACGCAAAATTTGCGATCGCAATTTTGGGAAGGAACCAAAAAGAGTTAGCTAGAGAAATTGAATCAGCCTTTAAAGGTATAAAAAATGCCTTTGAATTGGGTGAAGAATGGCAAACACCACTGGGTAGTTATTTTACAGCTAAACCACAGGGTAAAGTAGGAGAAGTTGCTTTCGTTTATCCAGCAGCAATTAATTCCTTCGTGGGAATAGCTAGGGATTTAGGAAGATTATTTCCTAAAGTGCATGATGACATAGTACTTAAAAGTATTTACGCTGTCATCGCGGATATTGAAAAATTGCTTTACCCCAGAAGTCTAGATAAACTAACAACTCGACAACTGGAAACCATAGAAAAGCAATTACTAGATAACGCTTTGGTAATGCTACAAACAGAAATGGGTATTGCCAGAATTTTTACAATAATTCTCCAAGACTACTTCCAAGTTAAACCAAAATTTGCTTTTGGATATAGCTTAGGGGAAACTAGCATGATGTCAGCTCAGGGTGTATGGAATAAATTTGAAGAAGGTCTTCATAGATTTAATTCATCACCATTATTTGGGGACAGATTATCTGGAGCCAAAAACGCTTTAAGAGAATATTGGTCTTTACCAGCAATCAAATTAGAGCAATTTGATAGCCAAGAAGACAAAAATCTTTGGGGTACTTATGTTTTGATGGCAACAGCAGAACAAGTGCAAGAAGCTGTTAAATCAGAAAGTCGCGCTTATCTCACCCAAATCAGTACACCCGAAGAAGTAGTAATCGCAGGTGAACCAGCAGCTTGTCAAAGAGTAATCAAAACTCTGGGTTGTAATGCATTTAGCGCACCCTTCAATCACCTAATTCATTGCGACCCAATGGGTTCAGAGTACAACGAATTAGTAAAACTGCATACCTTAGAGTCGCAAAATATATCAGACATAGCCTTTTACTCCTCTGCTGATTACGCACCAATCAAGCTAGAAAGTGAAGCAATTGCACATAGTGTGGCAAAATGCTTAACCACACAGCTAGACTTTCCGCGACTAGTTAATCAAGTTTACCAAGATGGAGCCAGAATATTTATTGAAACAGGTGCAGGTACAGTTTGCTCTCGGTGGATAGAAAAAATCCTTCAAGACAAAGACCATCTTTGTGTCGCACTCAATAGAAGAGGAGCAGATGACCATAGCTCTGTTATTAAAGGTCTGGCAAAATTAGCCAGTCATCGAGTAGCAGTTGATTTATCTTTACTGTATCCCGAACCATCAGAAATTATCACTAAACCTAAAGCAACAGTGAAAAAAGTTTCCTTAGGTGGTGATAGCATTACATCCAAAATCTTAACCGAAGAGAACAAGAAACTTTTCCAAGATATCGATTTTACAGTTAAGCAACCCGAAAATACACCATTACCTGAAGCACCACAACTAATTAATCTACCTCCTGTTTCCACCCCACCTCCAGTTTCCCCAGTTATGCAAGACGAAAATACACTAAAAAACTTTGTGAGCAAAACCCATAATTTTCTGGAATTATCACCATCTTCTGAGTCTATAGCGACTATTCCCCAAACTTCTCAACCAATAGCTTCTGAAGCTTCTTCAAATCTGTCAAATACGACGCTGGAAAAAATCACCAATACAGCTAGTATATCTGAATATAAAATATCTCAATGTCAAGCAGTCAGCGAAAATAATTCCAAACTAAATCAAGCACATGCTGCATTCTTAAATGCAAGAAACGAATCAAGCAAACAAATGAGCGAAATCATCCAACTACAATTCCTCTGCGTAGAAAATTTGCTCAGCGACTAGATTTTCCACCTATACGAAGAACCTAACCCCCTAACCCCCTTCCCTATGAGGGAAGGGGGAGAAGATTTACCGGAGGATAGGTCTTGAACACCCTGTGAGAAGTCAGTTCTACCAATTAATAATTAACAATTTGAGGGCAAACAACTGTGAAAACCGTAGATGCGGTACTACCCAAAAATCAAAATTCTTTGGAATATTATACTCCTTGCTACAATCATAATCTGCTCTGGAAAGGTTCTTTAGATTCTATATCTTTTGACCAAGCAGGTATTAAAGAAAAACTACTGACCTTGGATAAACCTTGCTTTGTAGTTAAAGTCAGCGGCAAAATTGGTGTAACTAATGATGGTTACTTATATCCTGCCGAACACGCACACATCGGACAATTAGAATTACTCACAGCAGTTCCTCCACTTAGATTACAACAACTTGGTGACCCAAATTTTCTTTCATTTCATGGGGTAAAATTTGCCTATTCCACCGGAGCAATGGCTGGTGGTATCGCTTCAGAAGAAATGGTAATTGCTCTAGGAAAAGAAAAAATATTAGCTTCCTTTGGTGCTGGTGGTTTACCACTCCATCAATTAGAAGCAGCTATTAAACGAATTCAACAAGCTTTACCCAATGAACCCTACGCAGTTAATTTAATTCATAGTCCCAGCGACCCGGAAATTGAACGAGGAGCAGTAGATTTATTCCTCAAATATGGGGTAAGAACTATCGAAGCTTCTGCGTTCTTAGACTTAACTCCCAATATAGTTTATTATCGCGCAGCAGGACTAAGCTTAACACCCGATAATAAAATAGATATCAAAAATAAGGTCATTGCTAAAATTTCTCGTCGGGAAGTTGCCAGTAAATTTATGCAACCAGCCCCACCAAAAATGTTACAAGAACTAGTAACACAGGGGCTAATAACAGAATTACAAGCATCTTTAGCCGCGCAAATTCCCCTTGCAGACGATATTACCGCAGAAGCTGATTCTGGAGGACATACAGATAACCGTCCACTGGTTTGTTTGCTTCCTTCTATTATTGCGCTAAAAAATGAAATTCAAGAAAAATATCATTATGAAAAACCTATCCGAGTAGGGGTAGCTGGTGGAATTGCCACTCCACAATCAGCCTTAGCAGCTTTCATGATGGGTGCAGCTTATGTAGTTACAGGTTCAATTAATCAATCCTGTGTAGAAGCTGGAACTTGTGAACATACCAAACAATTGTTAGCACAAGCGGAAATGCCTGATGTGATGATGGCTCCCGCTGCGGATATGTTTGAAATGGGGGTTAAACTACAAGTTTTGAAGCGGGGAACTTTATTTCCACTTCGCGCCCAAAAACTTTATGAAGTCTATAGAAATTATGACTCAATTGAGGATATTCCGCAAGCCGAAAAAGAAAAATTAGAAAAACAAATATTCCGTAGAACTTTGGATTCTGCTTGGGACGCAACTAAAGATTATTTAGCCCAAACAAGCCCGGAAAAACTATCTAAAGCTCTGAAAAATCCTAAATTTAAAATGGCATTACTTTTCCGTTGGTATTTAGGATTATCTTCTCGATGGTCTAAATCTGGTGAAAAAGGACGAGAAGTTGACTATCAAATTTGGTGTGGACCTGCAATGGGTAGTTTCAACGACTGGGTACGTGGTTCTTATTTAGCTGAAGCCAGTAATCGCCGAGTTGTTGATGTGGCTAATCATATTATGACTGGAGCTGCTTATTTGTATCGCATAAAAACTTTACAAATACAAGGATTACAAATGTCCGATGACTACAGCCAGTATCACCCCAACTTTTCGACATTAAACTGCTCTACATTGGAGATTAGTAAATGAACTTAGCAAAATCTTATACAGCCGAAGAAATTCAAAATGTGTTAGTTACTCAACTAGCTCAAGTCCTGGAGATTACACCCGAAGAAGTTGATATCACCATCAATTTGGAAACTTACGGATTGAATTCAGCACAGGCAATGGTGCTTGTTGGTAAAATCGAGAGTATGTTAGGCTTTCAACCATCACCTGTGATGCTGTGGCATTATCCTACTATTGAATCACTTTCCCAAAGATTAGCTGAGGAATCCGCAGAAATTAATTCTCAAATGCTAACGGGAACATCTACTGGTGTATCAGTTTTTAAAGCTGCAACTCTAGAGTTAGATTTAGATGCTGAATGCGTTCTCGACCCCAGTATTAGTTCTGATGCTTCTACTTCTAAAGCTACGGGTGAGTTAAATAACGTCTTTTTGACTGGTGGTACAGGCTTTTTAGGTGCTTTTATTCTCTATGAACTGTTGCAGCAAACCGATGCTGATGTTTATTGTTTAGTACGTGCCGAGAGTACTGCAGATGCTCAGATAAAAGTTAGACGTAACCTGCAAAGGTATGGAATTTGGGACGAAAAAAATAGCGATAGAATCATTCCTCTATTGGGGGATTTATCTTTACCTCGTTTGGGTCTGAGTGAAGAAGGCTTTGATATGCTAGCAGCCAATTTGGATGCTGTGTATCATAGTGGTGCTGTCTTAAACTATGTTTACCCCTATTCAGCCATGAAAGTACCTAATGTTTTGGGTACTCAGGAGGTATTAAGGTTAGCAAGTTCTATTAAACTCAAACCTGTACATTATGTTTCCAGTGTAGCTATCTTTGAATCACCTTTTTATGCTGGAAAGGAAGTCAAAGAAGATGATGTATTTGAAGACTGGAAAGGGATATTTTTAGGATATTCCCAAACTAAATGGGTTGCTGAGAAATTAATGAAAATTGCTTACAACCGAGGAATTCCTGTTACTATCCACAGACCACCGTTAATTGCTGGAGATAGCCGAACGGGTGCTTGTAATGTTGATGACTTTATCAATTTGGTGATTAAAGGCTGTATCCAAATGGGATGTTTCCCTGATGTGGATTATATGCTGGATGGTTCACCTGTGGATTATGTCAGTAAAGCGATTGTTCATCTTTCTAAACAAAAGGAATCTATTGGTCACGCTTTCCATTTACAACATCCGGAACCAGTTCCTTTGAGTGATTTAATTGAGCAAATGCGCTCTTTTGGTTTTCCCATTGATGTGGTTCCTTATGAGGAATGGCAGAAGCAATTAATGAATATTACTTCTGAGGATAACCCTTTGTTTACGTTGCGGTCTTTCTTGTTGCAACGCTGGTCTGATGAAAAACTTACTGTTCCTGATTTGTATTTGAAGTCTCAACGACCTGTGGTTAGCTGTCAGGCTACTTTGGATGCTCTTGCTGGTAGTGGTATTGTTTGTCCTGCTTTTGATGCGAGGTTGTTTATGACCTATTCGGCTTATTTGATTGAGAATGGGTTTTTGAGTGTGGCTTAACCCGGAGTCCGGAGTGGGGAGTGGGGAATGGGGTAAATAAAAATATTTATTGCCTAGCGTAGAGACGTTACATGTAACGTCTCTACATTTTTTTGGATGATTTTCTTATTCTATTTAATAACGAACCGCCAAGTAGCCAAGGTCGCCAAGGAAAGAAAGGGTAAATCGCCCTTGTATACTTCACTAGAACGGGAACCGCTATAATGGTGTTCCACATTTAGAACAGAAATTGCTATTAGTCAAATTTTTTTGCCCACAATTAGTACAGAAAATATGATTTTGAACTGGAGTTAGAGGTTGATTATTTTCATTTTCTGCAATTATTAAACTTATCTTATTTGCTGTATTATTCCTGTACATCTGAGCAAAATGTTCTAGCAGCATACGATGAATAAAGATGTAGCCACCGCCAACTTTTTGCAGAAAAACCAGTTCGCTAGCGTAGTTGAGAAAGTGGGCATAATTCCAAGGAATGTAATTATTACGGTTAAGAATAAAACGTAAAGTAAAATGTCTTATACAAGCTGTGCCACCACCAAATATTAATCCTAAAAGTAGCCCCCATCTTAGGGTAGGAGTAACTATCTCAATCAGCCCGCTTTTCGACCAATCTCCTAACCCCCTAATTAGTCCCCAATAAATATTAGAAATTAGCTGCGAATTAAACAAATAAATCGGAACCAAAATTAGCCAACTAATTAACCCAGTAATCCCGGCATTGCTAGCGGATTTCCAAATACCCTGATTGGGAATAGTTTTTGTTTCTATTTCAGAGCCTCTAAGGGCATCAATTAGACCCAAACACAGACCCAAACTCAGCCCCCACTTCAGCCCGTATTGTATCCCCCACTCTATTCCTGATATTCCTCCTCCGTAAGCTTGCCATCTTGTCAAACCAATCCACAGACCACCAAGCGGTGCTAAACTGAGTGCAAAAATCAATCCCCACTTTAATCCTTTAATTAATCCTTGAATCAGATTATTCCATGTTTTTTTCCAAGGCCATGTCAGGGTTTCATATGTTTTGATTTCTGCTACACCCCACCCGAAAATCGGCGCTAAAACTATTCCCCACCTTAATGCATTCATCAGTCCCCCTCTCTGATGTTCGACTGCTTGCCGACCTAACCCATAAAGAGGGTCATATCCATAAATTGGCCATAATATCAATAGGATAGCCAAACCCCCGACCAACATACTTCCATATCGATAGCGGCTTTTTTGAGTTTTTGTTTCCAACCAAGTAGGCTGCATTTGCTCAATCAAAAAAACTGTTTGAGATGCTTGAGACATTTTAAAAGCTAGCCAACTCAGCCATCGCATCACCTGTTCTTTGGGGTATTTATGGTTTTTGCGCTGAAACCTCCGCTCAATATAAGTATTGAACAGATGCTGACGACGTTCTACCACAGAACCTTTTTGGGGTAGTTCTTCCAGTTTTTTGCCTTTATACGCCAGTGTCATTACGCTGAGAGTTAAGGGTGACTCAGCTAATTCCTGTAACTTGGTATCTGTCTGAAGTAAATGTTTTACGGCTTCTAATTCTTTACCAGCTTTATCCAAATATTGCTTAATCTGTTCGTTGCTTAAAGGTAAAATGCGGATTGCACCTTGCAATAGCAGCTTGGAAGAAAGAGCTTCGTAGTCTTTGATACGACTAGTGACGACAATTTCAGTACTCCCATACTGTTGCATAAATTGATTAATGGCTTCAACACAGTCTTCTCTAAGTTCAGGTTTGACTTCATCAAGACCATCTAACAAAGGTAATATTTTTTCCTGTTTTACCCAAATTCTTCCGCGACTTTTGGGTACTTGATATCTATTCCAGAGTTCTTGAACTAGCCAGTCTGATATTTTTTGCTGTTTATTTACCCATGAAGATAAAGTAAACACTACTGGTATTGGTCGGCTCATATCCAGTTCAGTAAGGGAAATTAAACTCTCTGCCAATTTTAAAAGAGTTATTGTTTTACCTGCTCCAGGGTCACCAAGAATTAACAGGGTTCGTCCTTCTCTTATTTGATTAAAGATATCAGTTGTCCCTGAACCTTCTGGTATTTGATTTGATTGACTAGACCGCTCCTTTAGTCCGGTAAAAGCATCTTTAACTGCATTTAATTCTTCTTGTATACCAAGTTCAATCATTACTTTGGCGTGTAATGAATTTTCTAAAATACCTTTAACCCAATAATTTCGGACTTTATTGAGCAAGACCTTTTTCTCTTGATATTCATGTTGAGTAAGTTTTTTTGCTCTATCTGGTGACCACAAACCTAGAAGATTTGATATTTCAAAAATAATATTTTGATTGACAACTCCTCTATTTTCATGAACCCAACCCTTAACTCCACCAAAAATCTGAACATTATTTGGCAAACTAGCTTCAGACATAAATTATTTCCTTCAATTTTTAAGTAATATTTTGATTAACAGTTCCAGAGTTGTGCTGCACAAAACCCTTGACATCACCATTAATTTGCATGGTTTGTGGGTTTGTTTTCATATCTAACTGCTCGCGAACAATACTTTTATCTTCATTACTAGAAAATTGCTGACGTTGCCTTGCTCTAAGTACTGGGGTTTCTGACTCTGGAATTCCCTCTAGGTCAATAGAAGCACAGCCTACTTCAAAACAATCTTCGTAAGGTCTTCCTGCACCAAGAGCGTCATAAAAGCCAACAGCAAACTCTATTGCTGCTATATCCCCAATTGCTTGATTCATTCCCACTACATAATCTATATGTTGGTGAATTGCTTCAGCTTGAGTTTCGCTATAACAAGCATTGAGCAAAACACACTCAATTTTATTCTGAAATAACTTAAATAATCTTGCCAGCGATTCTGTACTTACCAGTTGCATTTTTCCGGAATTATTTTCTAGGGCTAAGCCTTGACTCCCTGAACCATGTCCAGAAAAGTGAACAATATTCGGCTCATGGTCAAATAATGCACGACGCAAATCCTCAACCCGTACCGCTAACTGAGTGACAAGTTCAAACTCAGAACGATTATTGGCTCGTTTCAGCGCTGCCTGGATTTCTCGAACCTCTTCATCCAAGCGCAGTTTATTTGTATCTTTTGGATTGGCTGACAATATTAAGATTTTTTTCACTGTACTATTTGTTGCTGAATGTGGTTGTTGTATTGAAACAGTAAATTACTAAGTGATTCCGGATACCTGTTCTTCTATATTTTTAATAGATGTAAATAGAATCAACATATGCAGTAGTTCTAAACGTATAGTATTAAACAGCTTTAAGTACGTAATATATTCAAACTCAGCAGTAGGTTTACTATATACAAATAGCTATTTAGACAGATTTATAATTTGTATTACCAAATACTAAGTATATAAAATTACATTTAACATTCATCAGAATAGATTACAAAAATAAAGTCTTAGTAACTTTTTTATCCCCAATAAAATTACATGATTTTTACTTATGTATCAAATAGATATTTATTTTTACCTTCAGGTGGCTATTTTCCCTTAAAACGACTCCTTCCAGCCTTTACATGGCAAAAATTCTAAAAATTGGGAGAGTAAAGCGAGCAATTCGAGGTAATTTGCTTAAAGGAACGTGCAAGGGGTGTATTGCGGGATATTTATGCCAACCAGAGAACAGCTAAAAGTCTATTTTGATTTGACAGCAAATTTGACTAAAATGTATGTAAGCATAAACTTAGCTACTATAGATAGACGCACAAAAAATTTGTATGTCCTGGCAGGGCAAGAAATAGAAATCGTAATTTACCCAAACGGATACTGGATATTTGTATGAACAAACCCGATTTCGCCACAATGACCCGCCCCGAATTTCGCCAATATATTCTTGAGCATAGGGAGGATGAGGAAGCTGTTTCTATTTATCTGGAACGCTTCCAAAACCCAAATGCAAAATTATACCCACCACCAAAAAGCTTAGATGACCCCGAAGTGGAAATGGCACTCCGCGAACATTTGGAGCAGCAGCGTAATCAAGCTTGAACGGCTTCCCCTAGGGTTTAACAGATTGCCTGGAGATTAAAGTAGTAAAGTGATTGTGGCAAGCCAGCGCTGTAAGAAGGTATTTAATCTTCTGGAGCTTGTTTACGTTGTAAGACGATTGACTCTATTCCGTCTAGCTGTAAACGAGAATATAGCCAATTCATTTCAAATTTAGTTCCACTATCTATAGCCACTGGACTACTTTTAAATTCCTTTAATCTTTTATATAACTCCATTGTAGATAGCCCAAGAGTTTGACGCAAAGACTTAATAAGGCGTTGCTTCTGTTGTTCAAAGTTCTCTATTAATATCTCCCATTCTCCCTCTTCTTTAAAGATTATTTTTTGAATATCTTCAGGTAATAAACCTATACCATCCACTTCCACAGAAGAAGCACAAAAAGGGCAGGTATATGAAATATACCACCTCAGTCTTTCCTGAATTACTGTTTGCTGAATCTCAAACTTAAGCGATTTATAGCAGCTACAGCACTGACCATCAATTATAGTCATAAAAATCAAATATACTCTCTTTTTACTCCCTTTTCTTTTTATCTTAAGGGGGGCACTGCAGGTACAGTACCCCTGAACGATTACTTCAATGAAGAATTTTCCTTAATAATTTCGTCGCATATAGTAACGCAATCATTACATATGTTAAGAAAAACAGAGTCATTACCAACGATAATAGGAGGACCGGATATAAGTAGTCGTACTTGATGTTGGTCTTGACCGCAAAACGAACAAACTAAAGGAAACTCAGCATCATCGTAAATTTTTTTTATGTATGACTTTAGCCAATGACCAAAGCGTTCTTCTTCTGTCAATTTTTCTTGTAGATGCCGATTTTCGTTAACAGTAGTTCCAAATCCTTCCGGATAATTAATGACAAGTTTTTTTTCGCCTTGGAGAGATTCTACTTTTGCATTCAGAGAATCTTGAGCAAGTGCTAAAATCCAACCTTTTGCTTTACCGTTGGTATAATATCCAAAATGGGAAAGTTTTCCGTTTGGATAAAATTCAGCGTAAAATCCTTCTTTTTGGTCTGTATTATAGCCCGGTTTAAGTAAAGAAGCATCCATTTTCATTTTCTTTAATTCCTGAGTTTCCGCTGGTTTTATTAGGTACAATAGTGGTTTCAAGTGCTCTTTCAGTTGGGTACGAGCTTTGTGCAAGCGACCTTTTACCGCCACTATTGAAATACCCAAGTTCAAGGCTATTTCTTGCATCGTTAGCTCTTCGCTGTAAAACTGCACAGCCGCCATCCGATTCTTCGGTGATAATTTATTGAACGCGTCATAAATTAATTCATTAAGTTCTTGTTCCTCTGCTAGTTGTTGAGGGTCGGGAACTGCGTTGATAGAACAAATAGTCTCAGCAGATTGTTTGTCGGCGATGGTGTCTAGGGAAACAACACCCGTTTTGCGTGAGCGCAGATAATTTCGGCAAAGATTTAGTACTATACTGTAGAGCCAATTTTTAAAACGTCTGGGTTCGCGGAGTTGTTCTAACGATAGGTAAGCTCGTAAAATAGCTTCTTGAGTTATTTCTTGGGCAATCTCCTCTTGTGCTACCATTCCAATAGCGATACGTCTGACCATTGATTGATAACGCTTGACAAGCAAACTAAATGCTGCTTTATCTCCAGACTTTGCTAATTTGACCAGTTCTGTATCTGTTTGCTCCATTACAAACATTCCTTACCAACAGTTCTGTTTATTAGAGGAGAAGCCGGGAAGAAAGGTTACTTTTTTTTCAAATACACCGCATAAAGTATTGCTACAACTAGATTTACCTGCTGATAACCCCATTCGAGCAACGTTAAACCGTAGGAGCTACATTTAAATGGACGTGAGTAAACCAACCTACGCGCTGCGAATTTCCACTTCCAACGATTTTGAGTTTGTTAAAGAATTTTTCATGGCAACTAATATTGCCAATACCTAATATTCAAACCACTACCAGCAACCGCAACAGCAGAAAGAAAATTATCAGCAGGCAATAATTCAAATAAACACCAATCCTCATCAGAAATTATCTTTGCTGGTTGTTCAGGAGCCAAAGAAAGCTCGATATTTTCTAATTGGGTAAGTCCCGCTCCTGTTGCTTTTAAATAAGCTTCTTTACAAGTCCAATAACGGAAAAATATTTCTTGTCGTTTCTCCGGAGGAAGACTACAAATAAATTCGTGTTCTCTAACTGAAAAAAACCTTTCTGAAAGTGCTTCCACTTCCATTGGGCGCATATATTCCAAGTCTACACCAATTGAACGAACACAACTAACTGCACAAAGTGCTAATCCTTGAGAGTGTGATAAATTAAATGATATTTTGCTCATGCAGAACTTACCAGCTAATACAGGTTTACCTTTTGCTTCGTAGGAAAACTGTACTTGTTGTGGTTGAATATTTAAATATTGACTTAAAATTTTTCTGAGTATACCGCGACCCGCGATAAAATTTTGGCGATGTTCTTCAAAATAAAACCGTTCTGCACGAGCTATCTCATCTTCAGAAAGAGTTTTTCGCAAATCTTGTAATTCTATTTGTGGTCTGTCTAAGCTAATACGCCAAATATGCACATCTTCTGATAGTATGCTCACCTCGGTTGGTGCAGTTACCCACACAGGATTAGAAAAAATCATCTTCATTAGCTTTTAAACTTGAGAGTTTTTAGATAATCAGCAGGATTTGCCATCTTGCACTCATTCTTTATTTTTGCCTAATTTGGTAAATATTTTTGTGACAACTAGCAACTTTTCTCTCTATAGCAATTTTGCAAAAGTAGTGCGAGCGTCCCGCTCGCTATTGATAGAACGGGAACTTCCTATTGATAGAACGCGAATGCACTACACTTACCCATCAAAGATGATGTGACAGTCTACTGGTATTCTTAGACCTTGACAAAAAACCGAAAACCGATGACAAACTAAGGGTAAGGAACGAAGGGTAAAAATAACTCATGAAATTAATCTTTGAACCACCAATTCCAGTCAAAATTGCCAAAATGAAGGAACGGGTGCGCTGGCAACATGAGAGTATTTTACAACGCCAAATCGACCAAACCGCTATGGTTCTGGATGATGGCAACCAGGATAATCCAGAATTTTCCTTTATGGTTATCGGTGACAGTGGCACCAAGTCCCACTATGGAAAACATCCCCAACGTCAAGTCGCGGAACTCATGCTTCCTCACCAAGAGGAGTGTAGTTTTGTTTTACACACCGGGGATGTTATTTATATTGTCGGTTCCCGCGAATATTATCAGCCTAATTTCATTCAGCCATATCGTGAATTTCTTGTTGGTGGAGAAAATCCTAAAGCTATTCCCTATGACCGGATGCTTTTCAAAACACCTATTTTACCTGTTTTAGGTAATCACGATTACTATGATGTACCCTGGTTATACCGTTTAGTTGCTGGTACTACTCAACCAATACGTCGTATTTTGCGCTATAGAGACGCTGAAATTGGCTGGTACGGTTCCAACCAAGGAGACGCTTACGCAAGAGCTTTTATTGATTACCTTAAGTCCATACATTCCCCCCAGGACTTAGAACATCACCTCGATACCCATTACACCGCTAAAACTGATACCGGATTTGCTCTACGTTATCAAAACGGAATTTTTACCCGCTTACCCAACCACTATTACACTTTTCGTTACGGGGGAATTGACTTTTTTGCTTTAGATTCCAACACTTTTAACGACCCCTCACCCCTACCCGCAACCAAGGAAGGGGAAATTTGTCGTCGTCAACTAGAAAAACGCCGTCAAGAGATAGACCAAGAAGAAGAAGCCATTTTAGAAATTTGCGATCGCCTCAACCCAGAGAACCCATCCGAGGGAGAAAAGCTGGATGAACTGACCACAAAACTAGACCAAATCAACGAAGTAAAAATCGATATAGAAAAACAACTTGCATCTAGTGGCACACCAGAAATCGATTTTGAACAACTCGAATGGCTGCAAAATAGACTAATTGCATCTTGGAACAGCGAAGAAGTTCGAGGACGTATAATTTATTTCCATCATCCACCCTACGTCACGGAAGGCACAAAATGGCATCAAGCACAAACAATAGCAGTACGTCGTCGTTTGCGTAGAGTATTTGACGAAGTAAAAACGAGTATTAACAGCAAAAATAAAGAACGTCCCATCGTCGATATTATTTTCAACGGTCACGCTCACTGTTTAGAATATCTCCGCAACACCGATACCGGACACGGTGATTCCCATATTAATTGTATAATTTCTGGCGGTAGCGGTCGTCGTCCCCGCCGTCAAAGGAAAGAAGGAACAGAACTAATGGAAACTTTCGAGAATATCGAAGGAAGTCCTAACCGTAAAATATCAGACTCATTATTATATGTTGGTCGCGATAGAAAAGAAGGAGACTTAAGCCTTTCCTACTCTTTTGTACGGATAGATGTTAAAGCAGGTAATCCACCTCAATTTATTGTGAGACCATTTATAGCCGAGCATCACCAAGAGCAATGGTATAATCGCGAATTGGAATCGATTATTATTTAAAATTTTCAGTGTTGAATTTATTTAATGGTTAAATTATTTACACTCACAAGATAAACCTCTTATTCCGTGGTATATCTAGTTACATTCAACCCGGTAAAGCAACAGATGTGAATGATACCGTAGTCCGTTCATCAGGAATCCCATAATCTTTATTTTTGAGCAATGGGCTGAGCAACGGCAATTTGACAGTAAATGTCGCCCCTTGTCCAACACCTGGACTCTCTGCTTTAACCGTGCCTCCGTGCATTTCTACCATTTGCCGCACAATGGCCAGCCCCAACCCCAGTCCACTAAATTGGCGAGTTGTTGCCCCATCTTCTTGCCGGAAATGTTCAAAAATATAAGGTAGAAAGTCAGGATTAATACCTTTCCCAGTATCGGTCACTTGAATTTGGGCATGATTTTCAGCTATTGTTAATGTAACTGTAACTTGGCCCCCATTCGGCGTAAATTTTACTGCATTTGACAAAAGATTACACAGCACCTGCTGTAGCCGTCCTTCATCTCCGCTAACTGTGGCAACCGTAGATGAAATTGTTGTCTTAATTTCTACTGACTTAGCAACTGCTGCTAATCGAACGGTTTCTAGGCTGGCTCTAATTACTGTTTCCAAATCGACGGGCTTCACATTAAAACGGAGTTTACCGTGTAAAATGGCAGAAATATCAAGCAAATCCTCAATTAATTGTACTTGTAGCTTGACGTTGCGCTCAATAGTTTCGAGGGCATAAGCAGTCTTTTCCACATCTAATTTGCCGCTACCAAGTAAGGTTGTCCAACCTAAAATTGGGTTAAGGGGTGTTCGTAACTCATGGGACAGCACAGCCAAGAACTCGTCCTTTAGTCGGTTGGCGCTTTCGGCTTGCTCACGAGCAGCTTTTTCACGAGTTAGCAGTTGTTCGCGTTCGGTCTCAGCAAGGTCGCGTTCGAGCGCGATACTAGCGATATGAGTACCAAACTCGACTAGTTGGTATTCCCAATCGGTTGGTATGCGTGCCGAGCCGAAGCAAAGCATCAAAGACCCCAGAGGCACACCGTCCACGCCTAACACGGGCGCAGAATGACAAGCTAGAATGCCATGTGCCACACATAAATCTCGCCATTCTTTCGACCAGCGCTCATCGTTGGCTATGTCTGGGCAGGTAACGGGATGACCATAAAACACGGCTGCACCACAAGTACCAATGGCAAGCTCATTAATGGGAGCATCCTTGAGTCCTTCTGCAAACGATGGTGGAAAGTCCGGGGTAATAAAACTCTTAAACGATGACCGTTGCTCATTGGCCAGTAATATGCTAGCGCGAACACGACAGTTAAGCCTAGATATCGAGGTACACAGGGAAGAAAGGCATTCATCTAATGGGTGTGCAGATGCGGTCAACTCCAACAATTTCTTCTGCTCAATCAACACCAGTTCCGCCTGTTTGCTGTCAGTGATATCCATTAGCAAGCCGTCCCAGACATCTCCGTCTGTGGTTTTGACCGCACTCGACTTGCCCTGAATCCACTTAACTTCCCCGGATGAGGTAATAATTCTGCCTTGCCAGTCCCACGGGAGAAAGTTCTCAACAGCTGCCGCAACCGATGCCTGAAATGAGGAGCGGTCATCGGGATAAATCTGGCTCCAAATTGAGCCTGCGTCCTGTAATGCTGTTTCTGGCTCAACTTCAAACAAGTCACGGCAACCCGAATTAATTAACAGTAAGCGGTCATGACCATCAGCACAGGGTCTATAGCGATACACCATTCCAGGCATGTTTGTAATCAACGCCTGCATCTGTGACAGCATCTGTGGTTCGCTTTGGGGTTCGGTTTGGTGTAGTGCCTGTTGCGTCTCAAGAGCCGCTTGGCGAAGGCGACTGCTATGTATTGCTGCAACGGCAAAGTCTGCAAGGCTGGTCATAACCCGCACATCTTCGCTATCAAACTGCCGCTGCTCATTGTGTGAGGCAATCCAAATTGTGCCAAGCGCTTGCCCCTCTAACAGGAGCGGCAGAACTAACCCTTCGACAATCGGAGGTTCTGCTTGCTGTGAACTGGGAAAATAACCTTCTGGCTGATGATACAGTTGCGTACTGCCTTGATTCAAACAGATCCCACAAGGACTATATTCCCGATTCGTAATATCGCCCTCATACTGTTCATAAATCCCTGCTAAGGCAACCCAACGCAATACCTCTTCTCCACTTGGCTGGGTTTCAATTAAACTGACCCCTGCTGTACCAGCAAAACATAAATCAACTGCGGCTTCCACCAAATACTTGAGAATTACTTGCAATGGGCGGGTTAGCTGTTGCCCTAATGCCCTGAGAATTTTAACTTCGGCTTCCAGGTTGAGCGGTCTGCAAGGGCGCTGATACAGTTGTTCAGTAATCAAAACACCAGATTTAGAAAAACTCCCAACAGACATAATTTCTCTGCTCATAGGAAACTGTTCGTTAAAGAAAAGGGACATTGTAGTACCGTTCCAAACCCCTGACGTACTTTTACTTTTAAACAGTGTCGTTTTACCACATCTACATAGCTTTTAAACAAGTGTTAGAAAAATGTCTTTTTGCTACATAGAGTGCGACTAAGCACATGACACCAGTGGTCAATAAACTTTTATACTACAATTTTATCACGGGATTTTATCAATTTACCGCTCATAATACTACCCGTCTTGTCGTAGAGTGTGAAACAATTGTAAATGGTATTTGCTTATCTTATATAACTACCAATAATGCGTAAGCTCTGGATATTCGTAGGTTGGCTTGCAATACTGCTTTATGTTTTGCTCTAAAATACAAAAACTGGTAGGTTGGGTTGAGGCACGTATGCCTTTATGGGCACGCTTATAGAACGCGAAGCTTCTCGAAATACTCTTTTATTTTTATTAAAATGAGCCAAAAACATAAGTATAATTTTTTACCTATCATATTAGTTTTAATTTTGCTGTTATGCAGCACTTTAATAAATCCAAATAACATTGCAAACGCAGTCACAACAACCCCAAGCCTCTATCCAAACGTCTATGAACAGCGCTCCCGGAGCAACCCAGATGGAATCGGTAAATTTTATATGGGTAGGGAAATAGCTCATGTCATGGGACACACAGGAGCAGGTTGGTTAGAAAGACCCAGTCGCGAACAAGAAGAAAAACCCAGCAAAATCTTTAATGCTCTAGAACTCAAACCTAAAGACGTAGTAGCGGATATAGGAGCAGGTACGGGTTACATGAGTTTTAGAATTGCTAGCTCTCTCCCACAAGGAAAAGTATTAGCAGTAGATATCCAACCAGAAATGTTGGAGATTATAGAATATTTAAAAAAGGAAAAAAATATCACCAATGTTGAAACTATTTTAGCAACAAAATCAGACCCCAATTTACCAGCAGAAAGTGTTGATTTAGCATTCATGGTAGACGCTTACCACGAATTTGAATACCCTAGAGAAATAATGGAAGGAATCACGAAAGCACTAAAAGTAGGTGGAAGAGTCGCATTAGTAGAATACCGCGCAGAAAATCCTTTTATTATGATAAAACGCTTGCATAAAATGACACAAAAACAAGCGATTAAAGAAATGAAAGCTGTTGGCTTAACTTGGGTAGAAACCAAAAATTTATTACCACAACAACATTTAATGATTTTCCAAAAAAAGCCAGGGAATAAATTCCCTGTCTAAAAGCTAAAGTCCTCTAAAGAGGACTAGTAATAAAAAAAATTTGAGGTCATCTTAATTTTATAAAATATATTTTTTTAATGTATTGTTTAGTCCTCTTACAGAGGACTTCAGCTTTTAGACAGGGAATTTATTCCCTGGCTGGTCTTTCTTTTACCCTGCGGGAATAAAACTAGGAGTTTTAGAAACTCTGTCCCAAACAATCCAATTAAACTTACTATCTAAATCATCCGAAGTATAAGAAACTTTAAAATACATTTTTTCGCTATTTTTTTGTTCAATAGCAAAATCCGCATTCTGAGCATATACCACAATAAAACCTTTATCTCTTAAAACAAACATAGCCCACTGTTTTAGAGACTGCTTCTGTGGGTCGTGAGGAATTAAAGGTCTTTGGATTGCGTCTTCTATGACTTGGTAAATTTTCATATTAGTAAATCGTCGATTATCAGTTGATAAACCGTACCGTAGTACGAGCATCTTGCTCGTTTTATATGATAAACCTCGTTTTGTATGATAAACCGTAGTACGTTAACGAAGTGAACGCACTACTCTTTTTTATCCCGATTAGCCACTCCCCAGATAGAGACCGAGATTTTTGTTAAAGATTATCTTAATAAATAAAAATCTAGCATGTCATGTCATTTGATTATTCTTTAGATTTCCAGAATATAAATTTTCGGGAGCATCCAGAGCTTTATCGTGTCGGTAAAGGGGAACAAGGAGTGCTGTTAGTGGAACCATACAAATCAGAAATTCTTCCGCACTGGAGATTCAAAACTCCTGATATAGCGAAAAAATCCAGCGAAGATATTTACCAAATGTTTCTCGTTTATTTGCAAGAAAACGATTTCGTTGGTGCTGATATGGCACGAAAATTCTTGCAAATGGGCTATACGCGCTCTCGTCGCTACGCTAACCATAAAAGCGGTAGAAAATACCAGAGTAATCCCCAAACTGAAACATCTGTAGCAGCGAGAGAAGAAGCCAGGAAAAACATCTTACCTTATGACGTAGACCCAGTAAAAGCTGAGTCTGCTGCAATTTTTAAAGAAAAATGGTTACTAGCTAAAACAAATGAAAAATATCTTCAACTTTTAGCCCAGCATAAATTGAGTTACGAAAAATAGTAATGCAGTATTCAAATCAGGTATTAAAATTTGGTTGTTGTTTTTGCTAAGTAAGCACGAGAAACCCCTCGTAATCACGTCCCCATTTTTTTTATAAACATACTGGGGGCGAATTTTCACTCACTCAATAATCAATACATGTGTTTTACTTTATGGTCATATGTCCATGATTTATTTCCTCTTTATTTCTATAATTTCAAAATTTGAAGTGCTGTCTACACAGTTCAGCTTAAATCCTAGACGACAAAAGCTTTTTAGTCCCAATCAAAACGCTGGCTAAGAGTAAAACCTGGAGTTGCCAAGGGGCTATGATTAAACTCAATACCAGGCAAATAACACAAGCCACTCCCAGCAATTTGGCAACTTCGTCCGCACTATGTTTCCAAATATAGCCAGTTATCAATCCAGTAAACAGTGGAAGTAAAAATCCGATATGCATCTTCGTAAATCCTACCAAAGAAACAAATTGTTTTCCTCAGAATATTCAGAGTCTATCAATTGTTTAAACAAGCTATTGATTCCACAATCTTAACTCCCCCTTAAGCAATTTATAATATCACTTAAAGGAATTCATATTCCTGAGATTTTATTTTGTTTTTAGGCTTATAGGTAAAAACACTTAAGTATATATTCTATACTTATATACAAGAGTTTTCTGTCATATTAACTTTATAAGTAGTATAGACAAACGTTTTTAGTTGATATACCCGATGCTGAATATTCCACAACTGCTCGCAACTGAGTTAAACCTCAAACCCTTTCAGGTTCAAAATGCACTAGAACTTTTGGCCGAAGGTGCGACAGTTCCCTTCATTTCGCGTTATCGTAAAGAGCGCACTGGTGAGATGGATGAAGTCCAACTACGGGATTTATTTGATAGGTACGCTTACCTGCAAGAACTGGAAGAACGCAAATCGGTAATTTTGAACGCGATTACCGAACAAGGCAAACTCACGGACGAATTAAAGGCGAAGATTGAAACTTGTTTACAAAAAACAGAACTAGAAGACCTATACTTACCTTATCGTCCCAAACGTCGTACCCGCGCTACTATCGCCAAAGAGAAAGGACTCGAACCTTTGGCTGATTTTATTAAATCATTAAACGTGAAGAACGCTCCGTTAATTCCTTTAGAAGAAGAAGCAGCAAAATATATTTCTGAGGAAAAAGGAGTCAAAACGGCTGAGGAAGCTTTAAAAGGCGCGTCTGATATTTTAGCGGAATTCGTAGCAGATAAAGCGGATTTACGTGCTTACTTACGCGATTACTTACTAGAAGAAGGAATTTTTGTTTCTCGTTTAAAGGACGAACATCCCGAAGGCTCCACTAAATTTGAGATGTACCGCAATTACAGCATCAAAGTCAGAAATATCGCACCACATAACCTTTTAGCTTTGTGTCGTGGTGAAAATGAAGGAATTTTAAGTTTTGATGTTTCTTTTGATGAAGATTTTGTGCTTTCTCATTTAGAGTCAGAAGAAATTAAGTCAAAACAGCGTCCCATAAGGAGCTTTTATCAGGAAATGCTGAAAGACGCATTTAACCGTCTGATGAAAACCTCGCTGATTAGTGAAGTTATCGCACAAAAAAAAGAATTCGCTGATATTGAGTCAATTAAGACCTTTGAAACAAATTTACGAGAATTATTATTATCTGCTCCAGCAGGAATGAAACCCACTTTAGCTCTAGACCCAGGATTTCGTACTGGATGTAAAATGGCGATACTCGACACGACAGGAAAATTTATCGAATATCAGGCTATTTTCCCCCATACTGGTGCAGGACAACGCACTAATGCTGCACAAACTTTGCAAAATGTCATAGAAAAATACAAAATTGAACTTATTGCAATTGGTAATGGAACAGCTTCTCGTGAAACAGATGAATTTGTTGCAGAAGTTTTCCAAAAAATGGAACGCAAACCAGTTAAAGTTATAGTCAATGAATCGGGTGCGTCTATATATTCTGCTAGTAAAGTAGCAGCAGCAGAATTTCCTGATTTAGACGTGACAGTAAGAGGTGCAATTAGTATTGGTCGTCGTTTGCAAGACCCACTTGCAGAACTAGTAAAAATAGACCCGAAATCTATTGGTGTGGGACAATATCAACACGACGTAGACCAAAAATTGCTGAAAAAGAAACTAGATGAAACCGTTGAAAGCTGTGTGAACTATGTTGGGGTCGATTTAAACACCGCTTCCAAAGAACTTCTTACTTTTGTTTCTGGTATTAGTTCCACGGTTGCTAATAATATAGTCGCATACCGTAACGAAAACGGAGCCTTTAAAAATCGTCGGCAATTATTAAAAGTACCAAAACTCGGGCCAAAAGCATTTGAACAAGCAGCAGGTTTTTTACGTATTCGCGGTGGTGAAAATCCCTTAGATAATACTGCAGTTCACCCAGAAAGTTACCCCGTTGTTCAAACTATCGCCAAAGATTTAGGTGTAGCATTAACTCAAGTCGCACAAATCGGAGAAAAAATTAAAAAAGCTGACCTGAAAAAATACGTCACCGAAACTGTGGGTGAACCAACTTTACGCGATATTCTTAAAGAACTAGAAAAGCCAGGAAGAGACCCTCGTGCAGAGTTTAAGTACGCCACCTTCAAAGAGGGAATAAAAGAAATTTCCGATTTGAAACCTGGGATGGAATTAGAGGGTATTGTTACCAATGTAGCTAATTTTGGCGCTTTCGTCGATATTGGTGTACACCAAGATGGTTTAGTACACATCTCCCAATTAGCAGATAGATTTGTTGATGACCCTAAAAAAGTTGTTAAGGTCGGACAAGTTGTCAAAGTTCAGGTGTTGGAAGTTAACGAGAAACTAAAACGGGTAGGTTTGTCGATGAAGGCTGTTAAACAGTAAAAGAAGCCCCACCCCCAACCTTAAAAGAACCCCACCCCCAACCCCCTCCCCGTAAACAGGGAGGGGGCTACGATTAATAATTAATACTCTCGAAAATAAATACAAAAATCAACTATTTCTATTAATTTTTCGTAGCCCCCTCCCCGCGTGCGGGGAGGGGGTTGGGGGTGGGGTTCTTTTATAAGAAGAAACCCCTATTAATTATGGTGGGTTAGCCGAACATTGCGAAAATGTAGATTTATTACTCTTAAAAAAGAAGGACTTAAATAACTGATGTCTCAAAGCTTAAAGCAATCCGAGATTACATCTAGTATTTAGGTAGAATTAGGTAACCTTTTACTCGCAGCTACTGAGAAAATGTTGTTAATGGGTAGTAATTAGTAGCTAATTTCTTGAGGAATAAAACCAATCAATCGAGAAGTATAGTTAGTCTCAGTTACAAATCTATCTGGATGGAGAGGTGAACTCAGTCGCTATTAGCCGAGTATAGTGTGAGGAATTTAAAAACTTCAATTTTTCAAGTAACTGATTTGAGGTTAGAAACAATATGATTTACATGAATTATCTTTTTAATGTCTTAGCAACAGCATTAAGTCTGTTGATTGTTGACATCCTCGTTCCTGGAGTTAATCTAGCAAACTTCCCCGCAGCACTGATTGCTGGTGTGGCTATTGGTTTGATTAACGGTTCAGTAAAACCTATTTTATCGACTTTATCATTACCACTTAATTTACTAAGCCTAGGAGCTTTCTCACTAGTAGTTAACGGAATTTGCTTCACGCTAGCGGCGTTTTTAGTACCTGGTTTTGTAGCTAAAGGACTTGTTGCATTTATTCTTGGTCCAGTAGTGCTTTCGTTTGCTAATACATTTCTTAACAAGTACTTTGTGGAAAAACGCTTGGAACTTAAGGGTAGCAGCGGTAGCGATTTAACAACAAACGCATAACTCTTAGCACTTACCGCCACTAACCATTGTAAACATCATTTCAATAATTAAAGGAAGAAAAATCAATGAAAATCCTTCGTTTACTTCTCGGACTAGTAGTTCCCCCTTTGGGAATCGTGATGACAGTTGGAGTTGGCCCAACCTTAGTAATCAACATCTTACTAACACTTTTAGGTTGGCTTCCTGGTTCCATTCATGCACTTTGGGTAATTTCTAAGCACGACGAGATGAAAGAAATTTACTAAATACCTTTCTCCGCACATCATGATAGTGTAGAGACGTTACATGTAACGTCTCTACATTTTTTTTGGAGGCATAGAATGAACAAAATTAGGCTCACCCTAATAGCTTTATTAGCGCTCAGTTTGTCTATTATTGGGCTGTATGGGCTAAAAATTCAAAGGGAACCACTGAAAGCTGTTTCCCCACCTCGTGAGTCTAGTACCCTTCCTGTCTCTCGTCTCCAACCAGAAGTTCTCAGAAAATTTCTTGATAATAAAGATATTGGTTCTGCTGTTAAACATGTCGAACGGGGATGGAAGCAGCAGTACGAGGAGTATATAAAAGGAAAACTGCCTTCTAATCGGGTAATTGAAACTAAAGAAATTAGCCAAATTCTAAATCAAATCTATCAGCGAACAAAAAAAAAGAGTGCTTTAATATACGCTATCCCAACTCCTAATCACCTTGAATTAATTTTGGTGACTCCAGATAAAGCTCCTATTCACAAGCGTATTAAGGCTGCAAAAAGAGAAGATTTAATAAAACTTGTCAGTAAATTTCGCAAAGATATTGTTAATCCTAGCTCTAAGCGTGATGAATATCTGAGTTCGGGTAAGCAGCTATATAAATTAATTATTGCTCCTCTAGAACCTGCACTAAAAGAGCAGGGAATTAATAATTTGATATTTTGTTTGGGTGGTGGGTTGCGAACTGTTCCTTTGGCTGCAATGCATGATGGTAAAAGTTTTTTAGTTGAAAAATACAGCTTGGGGATTATTCCTGCTTTTAACTTATTAGACTTTAAACCTGCGAATCTAATACAAGCTCAAGTTTTAGCAATGGGAGCATCGCAGTTTAAAAATAAAGAACCTTTACCTGCTGTTCCTCTAGAATTATCCAGCATTGTGGGTAGTCAATGGCGAGGAAAATCTTTTTTAAATCAGGAATTTACTTTAGAAAATTTTAAGAAACAACGTGCTATTTTCCCTTTTGGGATAATTCATTTAGCGACTCATGCGGAATTCTCCCCTGGTTCGGTGAAGCAATCTTATATCCAGTTTTGGGATACACAAATACCTTTGGATGAACTCCAAAGTTTAGAGTTAAATAAACCTCCCGTACAGCTATTAGTGTTGAGTGCTTGTCGAACTGCTTTGGGTAACCCACAAGCAGAGTTAGGTTTTGCTGGATTAGCAGTGCAATCGGGAGCAAAAGCTGCTGTAGCTAGTCTTTGGTCTGTTAATGATGGGGGTACACTGGCTTTAATGAGTCAATTTTACCAACAACTCAAAGCAAATCCGATAAAATCAGAAGCGCTGCGACAAACTCAAATTGCTATGCTCAAACAGCAAGTAACTTTAAAAAACAACCCGGCAATTCGTGGAAGTAATTCTTTACCAACAAATGTTGTAGCTACCCTCGATAGTCGTGAGTTATCTCATCCTTATTATTGGTCTGGATTTACTTTGATTGGCAACCCTTGGTAGTTTTCATGTTTAGGTTAGGAACGCAACGAATATGACATTTACAAAATTTTACACTAAAACATTCAAAGCAATTACAATCATTACACTTTGTACTGGTTGCGGGCTAAGTTATGGAGAACAAATAACTGCCCAAAATTCTAATTTAGCATCAATCAACTTTGAGCCACCACCACCACCCCCAGGTAGAGCACCAACAGGAAGACTAGGAGGAGGAGGAAGAAGAGGTTGCGAACCAACAGCGCTTGTACCTTTAACTAAATCAAATAATGGTGATTTGCTGTGGGGTTTAACAGTTAGCGAAAGACCTCAATTTTGGTTTAGTTTACCCAGAAAATTAACAACTAAAGACGCTGTTGAATTTGTGTTAAAAGATGACCAGGACAAAGAAATTTATAAAACCACATTAAAAAATACTGAAACACCACATGGTGTAATCAGTTTTGCCGTTCCTCAAAAAACGCCACCTTTAGAAATTGGTAAATCCTATAGTTGGTCTTTTTCTCTCTCTTGCGATTTTGAAACTGTGGAGGATAAACCAGGAACTGTTCAAGGTGGTATCCAAAGAATCCCAGTAAATACTACATTGAAAAATCAATTAGCCAATGCTAAAAATCCCGTTGACCAAGCATCTATATACGCCAAAAATGGTATTTGGTTTGATTCAATAACAACTCTGGGAGTTAATATAAGAGACAAAAAAGAAAAAGATGCTTCCTCAGCTTGGACTGAGTTACTACGACAAGTCAATTTAGAAAAAGCTGCTTCTCTTCCGGTTACGAATTGTTGCAACCAATGACAATCATTAAAATCCAAATAAAAAAACAATTACTTGTGGGATGGACTCTTGTGGGATGGGCTTCTAGCCCGTCCTTGGTTATGGGCTTGTAACCTGCCTTGTAGGATGGGCTTCTAGCCCGTCCTTTGCTATGGGCTTGTAACCTGTCTTGTGGGATGGGCTTCTAGCCCGTCCTTTGCTATGGGCTTGTAACCTGTCTTGTGGGATGGGCTTCTAGCCCGTCCTTTGCTATGGGTACAACAAACAAACAAGGGCGGGCAAGGATGCCCACCCCACAAGAGGGTTTTTATTTACGGGTATAGCGATGTTTCACACCAATAGGAAAATACTCCGAATCCCCCATAGCAGCTAAACTAACTTTTGGTTCCTGATATTCCAGTGGCACATAATTAGCGAATTCACTATTAAGACGTTTTAATTGTGAAAGAATAGAAGAAGTAATTAGTTGTTTTTTGTCCTCACTACCTTCCACCCCCGGAGCTAACTCCACCACTACCGATAAATATCGATTTTTATCTGCATCTTCTTTCACTTGTAAAACAAACTTACCCGTCACCCATTCTTTAACAACAGGTTGCTCTAATCCTACCGTCACATTTTCCGGGTAAATATTCGCTCCAAAAAAGGAAACTGTAAAATTAGAACGTCCAAAAACATAAACAAAAGGTAAATTTCTCACACCTCTGGAAGAATTTTTAGACAACTCAGCTATTGGGTCAAATTCCCATTCAGCCAAAAATTTCAACATGGCTTCATAGCTAACTATTCCCCCAGTATCTAAAATATTATAACGTACCAAAGGAATACCGTTATCTCCAGAAAATAATAAATTCCCATTCTCAACTTCAAAAAAGCGACTTATCGGGTCATACTGTAACAAAGTCGGTAAACGCGATTCTCCAAATAACGCTTTTGCAGCTTCCGGATTATTAGCCAAAAATCTTCTAATACAAATACTTAAAGGTGTTTCATTCCCCAATATCCCAGCATCCGCAGTACCATAAAGTGATGCCGAATCATAACAAAAATTAGTAGAATTAACTCTTTCCCCAACTAAAGTTCGCCATTCTTCGCTAAATACTTCACCAGCCATTATTAATTTAATTTGATACCTTTGCCACTCTATACCGCGAGCAATCCCAGTATCAATTACATCTTTAAGAAAAGGTGGATATCCTAATAATACAACTTGCTCAAAATTAGAACCTAAGTCTTGCACTACACGAAAAATTTCTTCTTTATTATTACCTGGGGTAATTAACGTAATTGGATAGCCTTTGCTAGCTAAATAGCGACAGCAATTTGTCGTATACATTCCCCCGACCCAAGTACCTAAAGTGAAACAAACTACAGCTAGAGTACGTCGAGTATCAGCAGAAAAACTATCGTGAAATATTTGTTCAAATCGCGTAGCAATTTGTAACTCATCAGCGAAAAAACGAGGCCAAAATGTTGGTTTACCCGTAGAACCAGAGGAAACAGCAATCATGTCGCAGTTTTCTAATTTTCCCTGACGACATAAATTAGCCAAAGAGTGATTTTTTAAATAATTTTCTTTTGTGACTTGCGGTACTTTTACTAAATCTTGAAAATTGCTAACATCGCTGGGATTTATCCCCTCATGTGCTAGAAAGTCTTTGTAAGCTGGTACAGTATCAGCGATATCTTGAAATAACGCTAACGCAGCTGCTTCACTAGGAACATGAAGATGTTGTTGCAATTTTGTGTCTAAGGGGGTGTTTAAAAAATCTTGTAATGCTTTGATAGCACGTTCTGCTTGTGGTTCCATAAAAAACGATGGATATTTGAGAGTACGGTTTTTACACTTTTTGGTGTGATGACATTACTTAAGCATCAATTCGGAAAGATAATTTTGTGAAAGGTTATATATAGTTAGTATTCTAACCGACTGCTGTGGTTAAGAAGCTTTTAAGAGTTTACGGAAATTCAGCAGTCACTCTTGTAGCAAATAGAAAAACCTTTATTCATCATTGGGTACTATGCAGCAAGTCTATTGCAGCAAACAACACGCAAATAATCCAGGTAATCGTTTTTGCACCCAATGTGGTGAACCTTTGCCCTTACCTCAAGGGGAAGTTCTGGAAAATCGCTATCGAATTGTCAGACCACTTGGACAAGGTGGATTTGGACGCACTTATTTAGCTGAAGATTTACAACAATCTCAGCAAGTTTTTGCGCTGAAAGAATTTGCACCCCAAGTAGAAAAACAAGAAGATTTAAATAAAGCCAAAGAACTGTTTGAACGGGAAGCGAGCGTCCTCAAAAAACTTCAACATCCCCAAATACCCCGTTTCCATACCTCTCTGCAACCTAAATTAGCTAATAAAGATTTTTTCTTTTTAGTACAAGAATATGTGGAAGGTGAATGTTACCACGATTTACTCGAAAAACGAATTCAGAAAGGACAACAGTTTAGCGAAGAAGAAATAACTAAATTATTACAACAAATTTTACCTGTATTGTCGTATATTCACTCAAAAGATGTCGTTCATCGCGATATCTCACCAGATAATTTGATTTTACGAAGTAGTGATAATTTACCTGTATTAATAGACTTTGGTGGTGTCAAGCAATTACCCGCTAGTAAAGGTTTTTGGTTTACTCAGTTAGCTGCAAATCGCACTTTGCTGGGTAAAAAAGGTTACGCACCTGAAGAACAATTACGCCAAGGGCAGGCATTTCCCAGTAGTGATTTGTACTCCTTAGCAGTAACAGCTTTGGTATTGCTTACAGGTAAAGAACCACAGGAACTTTACGACAGCTATCAAGGAACTTGGCGTTGGGGTAAAGAAATTAGAGTCAGTCAATCCCTAGAAGCAGTGTTAAAAAAGATGCTCGCTTACAAACCCAGCGACCGTTACCAAAACGCTGACCAAGTTCTTAAAGATTTACAATCTCCAGCACCATTGAGAACTGTTAATCCGATGATTACAAAAATTAAAACAATGGTAGCTTCCCCTGGAGGTAAAGTCAGTACTAGTCCCAATAGTAATACTCCAAATAACCGAGGCAGTAGAACCATTGCCATATCTCGAAATTTAGAGCTTCCCGCTTGGGTACGTCCATTCGGTACAACCCTTATTGGTACAACAGTTGTAGGTTTAGTTTTTGTCGGTACTTGGGCTGGGGTAACTGCTATTATTCGTGGTGTCTCATCTATCCAAGCCCCTAAAGTCTCGTTACCAAGTTTACCAACATTACCCGGTGGTTCCAATTCTCCCAATAGACCTTCTAATAATCCTTCTAATAACCCTTCCAACTCCCAAGGTGGAAGTCGTGGAGAACAAGTTCTAGCTCGTCGTCAACAGCTTGGAATTTCTGACAGTTTCTTTAATAAAACAGTTAACGATATTTTTTATACTAGTAAGCCAGAATTAAATGGACGCAGCCTCAGTTCAAGCCAGGAAGATGCGGATTTACGCAAAGAATGGGTTGGTGTAGGTGAAGACTTGTTAAATAAAATCGAACAAGCTAATCTCAGTACAGCCGCACGTGGAAAACTAGGGACTTATAGCGGGGAAAACTACCAAAGGTGGAGAAAACTATTCCAAAGTGGACAGTTAGGTGACTATACATTAGACCAACTAAACCGAGATACCAATCAGAAATTTGACCAATTATTTCCGGGTCAACGTCGTGGGAAACTGAATCAACAAACCTTGGGTCAAATATGGTATGCATTAGCGGGTGACCAAATTAATAAAATACAATCGAGCAGGTAGGAAAACAATTCGCAATTCGCAATTCGCAATTCGCAATTCGCAATTCGCAATTTGCAATTTGCAATTACCAATTCGCAATTACCAATTATCAATTACCAATTACCAACTGACCACCGACCATCAATTTATGTCTATCCAACCGGGGTTAACTTTGGGCGAGCGCTACCTAATTGTGCGTCAATTAGGTCAAGGTGGGTTTGGACGTACCTATTTGGCTGAGGATATTAACCGCTTTCGGGAACTTTGTGTTCTTAAAGAATTTTATCCCCAAGTACAAACCCCTTATGTTTTACAAAAGGCTGAGGAACTTTTTCAAAGAGAAGCATCGGTTCTCTATAAATTACAACATCCCCAAATCCCCCGGTTTCGCGAATTATTCCGTATGAACCTGGATGGTAACTCGTACCTATTTTTGGTGCAAGATTATGTGGATGGCTCAACTTATGGCAAGTTGTTAGAGCATCGTAAACAACAAGGTTTACGTTTTAGTGAAGCCGAAGTGCGTCAGTTGTTGCTGCAAATTCTTCCTGTCTTGGATTACGTCCACTCAATGGGAGTAATCCACCGCGATATTTCCCCCGATAATATTATTCACCGTAATATTGACCAGTTACCAGTTTTAATTGACTTTGGTGGTGTCAAGCAAGTAGCTGCTAACGTAGCTTCGCAATATTACCAACAAGGTGAAGCTACTCTCCCTCCATCAATGTCCTCAGCTATGTCCCCATCAATGGGAACACTGCTGGGTAAAATAGGATATTCTCCACCGGAACAAATGCAAACAGGTTTGGTGGAACCCCACAGTGACTTATATGCGTTAGCAGCAACTATAGTAGTTTTACTTACAGGTAAACAGCCGCAAGAATTAATTGACACTTATAATTTAACTTGGCAGTGGCGACGAGAAGTAAACCTGAGTCATAATTTTGCAATGGTGCTAGACCAGATGTTATCACCTTTACCAGGTGGTCGCTTCCAGTCAGCACGTCAACTTTTAGAAGCTCTTGTTGCTTCTTCGGCGACTAATAATTATGCGTCTAATTATGCTCCAACGGTGCTACCAAATCAACAAACTCAAGCAACCGTACCCGTAGCACCTCCACCTCAAAAAGTTCCAACCGCAAATCAACAAATACAGCAATATCAACAGCCTCAATCTGTTCAACCTTATACACAGCCTTCGATACCAGCCAAAAGTGCGGGAGTATTTGGCAAAACATTATTGCTCACCCTAGTTTTAGGATGTGTCGCAGGTGTAACATGGTTTGGAGCCAATAGTTTGTTCAGTTCTTCTAACCAAGAAATATCTCCACAACCGACAAATTCACCCACCAGCGAACCCTCTCCTACGCAGAAATTTTCTGCCGAAGAACAGGCACGGAAAGAAAAATTACGCGCTCGTCGGGAACAGTTAGGCGTAGATTATAATTTTTATATCAGTTTAGTAAACCAAGTATTTCGCGATAGAAATCCCTCATTGCAAGGACGCACTCTCAGTGATAGTCCCGAAGACGAAGCATTAAGGGCACGATGGGATAAAATCGCGGCAGAATTATTAGAAAAATTAGCACCACTAAGTTCTGATGCACGTAGACAATTAGGTACTTATACATCAGCGCAAAGAGATGCATGGAAATTGCAAGTCAATAATATAAATGTTGGTAGTCGCTCATTGTACGATTTAACCGACGGTACATTTTTCTTGCAATTTCCAGAACAACGCGGTAGGAATTTTCTCGATACTCCGGTTGGACAAGTTTGGTCTGGGATTGCAAATGATAAACTAAATGCCATTCTTGCAAATACTGCTTTCCGAAAATTAGTATTTAAAGATGGAGCGATTGGTACAAAAGTTAGCGGTACTTTTAAAGCTGGAGAAGGTAAAGTTTTTATTGCTGGACTTGCTAAAGACCAACAGATGGAAGTTAAGCTGAGCGCAAATTCTAAAGTTTTGTTGTCTGTTTATTCTCCCAGTGGAACAGTTAATTCTGTAGAAATAAATGATTCTACACAACGCACTTTGTCTGCTAAATTGCCAGAAGACGGGTATTACGAGTTTGTGATTGTTAACACTGGCTCCTCGTCCACTGATTATCAACTTAGTGTGACTGCGGAGAGTGCTGCACCACCCCCAGAACCGACTCCAACAGAAACTCCCGTTACTCCAAATCCATCAGTAACTCCTACTCCTACGGCTACGGCTACTCCCACGGCTACTCCTACTAATCCTGAAACTCCTAATCTTAATATTGCTCCTGCTCCTCCTTCCAATCCTTAGTAACTACGAACCCCACCCCAAACCCCCTACCCCGCAAGCGGGGAGGGGGCTACGAAATTCTCTCTCAATTTTTCTTGGCTTTCTTGGCTTTCTTGGCGGTTCGTTATTTTTATTACGTAGTGCGGGCTTCTAGCCCGCTTTATAGCCAGTAAGTCAGGGAGTTACTATACTTAAGTGCCTTCCCGCAGTTTATCCAACACACTTCTATCCTCTAAGGTAGAAGTATCGCCAGAAACCTCCTGCCCCGCAGCTAAATTTCTTAACAATCGCCGCATAATCTTCCCAGAGCGAGTTTTAGGTAGAGCATCCGTAAACCTAATCTCACCAGGACGAGCAATTGCCCCAATTTCCTTAACAACGTGGGATTTAAGTTCTTTGCTCAGTTCATCGCTACCTTGATAAGTCCCTTCTAAGGTTACAAAAGCCACAACTTCCTCACCTTTTAATTCATCGGGCTTACCAACAACCGCAGCTTCTGCAACTGCTGGGTGAGAAACCAAAGCCGATTCAACCTCCATCGTCCCCAAACGGTGACCGGACACATTTAATACATCATCGACACGTCCCATCACCCAGAAGTAACCATCTTCATCTCGTCTCGCACCATCACCAGCAAAGTAAACATATTTACCATCCTTTGGTGCAATATGCTCCCAATAGGTACGACGGAAACGGTCATCATCTCCATATACAGTCCGCATCATACTCGGCCAGGGATGCTTCACAACCAAATAACCACCCTCATTATCACCTGCTGGGTTACCATCTAAATCAACAATATCTGCAAGAATTCCAGGGAAAGGACGTGTTGCCGAACCGGGCTTGGAAGCAATCGCACCAGGAAGAGGAGTAATCATAATCCCCCCAGTTTCAGTTTGCCACCAAGTATCTACAATTGGACAACGTTCTCCACCAATCACCTTATGATACCACATCCAAGCTTCTGGATTGATAGGCTCGCCCACCGTTCCCAACAACCGCAACGATGATAAATCCCGTGCATTTGGATGTTGTTCACCCATTTTAATAAAAGCACGAATCGCTGTTGGCGCAGTATAAAAAACCGTGACACCATATTTCTCAATCACATCCCAGAAGCAACCAGGATTAGACCCACGGGGAGCACCTTCATACATTACCGTTGTTGCACCGTTGGAAAGAGGCCCGTAAACAATATAGCTATGTCCAGTAATCCAACCTACGTCAGCAGTACACCAATATACATCAGTATCATTGAGGTCAAATATCCATTTAGTGGTCATATGTGTATACAAGTTATACCCACCAGTTGAATGAACAACACCTTTTGGTTTACCTGTGCTACCAGAAGTGTAGAGGATAAACAGCATATCTTCACTGTCCATCGGTTCAGCAGGGCAATCCGCAGAGGCTTTTTGTTGTAACTCATGCCACCAGTGGTCGCGTCCTTCCTGCATATTAACTTCTTGTTTAGTCCGCTGAACCACCAGAACATTTTCCACACTGGGGACAGCACCAGCTTCCAAAGCTTTATCAACTTGGGGCTTCAGACCAACAATAGCATCTTTGCGCCAACCACCATCAGCCGTAATTACTAATTTAGCTTGACCGTCAATTAATCTATCGCGTAACGCTTCCGCACTAAAACCACCAAATACGACGCTATGTACCGCACCAATTCTCGCACAAGCCAACATCGCTACGGCCGCTTCGGGTATCATCGGCATATAAACGCCAACTTTGTCACCTTTTTTCACACCCAAACTTTTCAGGACGTTGGCAAACTGACAAACTTCGCGATGTAGCTGTGCGTAAGTGAGAGTGCGGGAGTCACCAGGTTCACCTTCCCAAATAATAGCGGCTTTATTTTTACGCCATGTTGTGAGATGTCTGTCAAGACAGTTGTAAGAAATATTAATCTTGCCGTTGACGAACCACTTAGCGAAAGGGGGTTGCCAATCTAGAACTTTATCCCATTTTTGGAACCAATGTAACTCGCTTTTTGCCAACTGGTCCCAAAAAGCTTCAGGGTCAGCCTTTGCTTTATCATAAAGATGCTGGTACTCCTCTAAGCTCTTTATTTGGGCGTTTTGAGAAAATTCCGCAGAGGGTGGAAATAAACGCTTTTCCTGAAGGATTGATTCTATCGTTGGTTGAGACATGGCTATAAGTAAAAATTGGTATGGTCACTGAACCTATTTTTAGCGGAGATTCGCTCAATTGTGTTTAGATTTTCCTCAACATGAGCGAAAATTTCAAGGTAATCCAGCTTACAAGTTGCAGAAATTAATGATTTTTACGATATTCGATGTTTTTTGGCGCACTAAAGATAAGCTTAGAGATAAGCATAGAAATAAGCCTAGAAATAAGCCTAGAAATAAATTTCTGGCTAAAAGCTTAAACCCGTTAAAACGGATTAAAATTTGTAAGAGTCAATTGTGGAGAAATACTAAAGTTGGCTAAGTTTATTGGTGTGTTGGGCTATGGAATCGCTATAGTACGGAAAGACTAATAGACCTGGAGTGATTTAGAGTCGTCAACTATGGCAATAACTTTAGAAGTTAGCAATTTATCCCTCAACGATGTTCATCGTTTTCTGAAACTGGAAGAGCGACCCAATGGTTCATTCGCAGAATTTTTCAACTTAAAACCCTTGATGGAGTTTGAACAGCAAGATTTATTACGAATTAGGAATGACTTTCGACGTTATTTGAGTGCTGGGAAAATATCTGAAGGGCTAGTTAAATTTTTAACAATTGCCCCTTTGATGCGATTGGCTGGGTTTTATGATGTGCCAATCTGCTTAACCCTGGAAGATGTTGTTGCAATTTCCATTGAAGATGAAGATACAAATATTAAAGGAAGAAGCGATATTTTAGCAATTAATAATGCTCAATCAACAAATTCTTCTCCTTTTTGGGTTTTAGTGATTGAAACGAAAAATAGTGCAATTGATGTGAGTGAAGGTTTACCCCAATTACTAACCTACGCTTTTAAAAGCTTAGAGCAACAAGCATCTGTATGGGGTTTGGTAACAAATGGACTGCGCTATCAGTTTGTACATTTAAGAGCAGCGACACCCCCAACTTATCAGTTAATGCCATTACTCAGCCTAAACGAGACTGATAAATCTCTTGAAATTGTGCAAGTGATGAAAGCTATTTGTCAGTTACCTTATTTTCAATCACCAACAGAAAGATAACCAAGAGTATCCCTATTTTGCACAATTTTTTAAAGCGCATATACCATAGTTAAACCTCTTATTCTCATCGCACCCAAAAAGATGTAAACTAAGAGGGCGTTTATAAATAAAACATAAAGCTTAATTTATGCCACAAGCATTTCGTTTAGTTCAAGATTACCAGTATTAATTAATGCTATCAAATGGTTATAGGGACATCCATCTATTTCGCTTTGATGCCCGAACAAGAGAAGCATATATTTTGGCAGGCAAAGATTTGGAAATAATAGTACCCCCTAATGGACTCTGGAGGTTTTTGAATGAAACCGAACTTTGAGCAAATGAGCACCCTAGAGCTAAAAGCTTACGTACTCACACATAGAAATGACGAAGAAGCCATTCGTGTCTTATTCAGCCGTCGTTATCCTCCAGATGAAGAAGCAACATGGTACGGACCACTTGTTACAGCAGATGGCATACCAATAGAAGAAAATATTCGTATTGCAGAAGAAGCGATTAAACAACGGGTCGAAAAAATTAATAAAAATAGCCTAGATTCTCAAAACTAAAATTTGATGTCATTCGCGTAGCGTCCGATAAAAGATAACCCAACAAATACAACGTTTCGGTTGGGTTTCCGTCCCGTCCTCAACCCAACCTACGAATATCCAAAACCTACGAAGTATTGCGATGCGTTTAACCCAAATGGTAATCGCGATATAAAGCACATAATCCCCAGCGACTACTAGGAGATTAAGTATTACAGTATTGTAGTATAATCCGATGAAGATAAATTACCATATAGTGGGTAAGCTGTAATAAAGTGGAAGATACTAAGTAAAAACGTAAATTCCCTATTATACTTACATCTCTAGGTAACAGAATTCTAATTTCTGAATGTTAGACCACATTTTTAACTCCCCTTTCAACATCGGGCTAGAAGCGCCTCTAGTTCTACTAATCCTGGTATTTATAGAAGCGGTGCTATCTGCTGATAATGCCATAGCCTTAGCGGCAATCGCCCAAGGCTTAGAAAACAAATCCCTGGAAACAAAAGCGCTCAATATCGGTTTAGGCTTTGCTTACGTTCTGCGAATCAGCCTAATTATAACCGCCACTTGGGTACTAAAATACTGGCAATTTGAATTACTGGGTGCAGTATACCTACTATGGTTGGTATTCCAACACTTTTCCTCAGACGAAGACTCAGACAATCACCATCACGGACCAAGATTTAAATCGTTATGGCAAGCCATCCCCGTAATTGCCCTAACCGATTTAGCATTCTCCTTGGATAGTGTTACCACAGCAATTGCAATTTCGCAAGATAGAACTCTTGTGTTAATTGGCGCAAGCATAGGTATTATTACTCTGCGGTTTATGGCGGGACTGTTTATCCGCTGGCTAGATGAATTTGAAAATCTAGAAGATGCAGGTTATATCACAGTAGCCTTTGTTGGTTTACGCTTACTACTAAAAGTCATTAACGACAGCTTTGTTCCACCAGAATGGTTAACAATTAGCGCTATCGCCATAATTTTGACATGGGGATTTTCCAAGCGAAGCTTAGTAGAAGAAATCACCCCAGAAGTAACTACCCCAGAAGTAGAAGAAAGAACAGAAGTAGGTACTAGGGAGTAGGAAGTAGGGAGTAGGGAGTAGGGAGTAGGGAGTGTGGGGAGTGAAAAAAATGTTACTTTCTTTCCACTCTTCTTCATCTTTCTCATCCCCATTCTCCACTCCCCATTCCCCATTCTCTTATTCGTGTAACCAAGGTTTAATTTGTGGTTCCCAAGAAACTAGTTCTTCTGGTTTAAACCACAGAGCAACTTCAGTTTTCGCGGTTTCTGGTGCATCAGAACCGTGAATAATGTTGCGACCAATATTAACGCCAAAATCTCCCCGGATTGTTCCAGGTTCAGCGGTTAAAGGGTTTGTAGCACCAATCATCTTTCTGGCTGCCGCAATAACACCTTCACCTTCCCAAACCATTGCGACTACGGGACCGGATGTAATAAATTCTACTAAACCAGCAAAAAACGGTCTAGAGCGGTGAACGCCATAATGCGCTTCAGCTAACTCTTTGCTTACACTCATAAACTTTAAAGCAACAAGAGTAAAGCCTTTAGTTTCAAAACGACGGATTATTTCACCAACAAGCGCACGTTGTACACCATCGGGTTTAATTGCTAAAAAAGTACGTTCCAAGGCTCTCTCCTGAGATTAATGTATTTGACCATTGTTGAGTTTAGCAAGATTAAAGTTTCTTTGGGTGCTTATCTGTTTCCAATCGGATGCGTTAAATTGTAAATTCGTGGGTGAAACACATAGGTAAGTAAGAAATGGGTGTTGAGTCAACAGTTACATCTGCCGAGTTAGCAAAACCTCCCTCCTCCAACGGTAAAAAAGCTGCACTAGAGCAAAACTATGAGGAGAAGTCACTTTTGCTACCCGTAGCGGCAGATATCAAGCGTGGAAATTGGACTATTGAAGAAAGCGAAGCGCTTTACCGCATCGAAGGGTGGGGACAGCCTTATTTTTCGATTAATGCTGCTGGTCATATTACGGTTTCCCCTAAGGGTGATAGGGGTGGTTCATTAGATTTATACGAACTAGTCCGTGCTTTAAAACTGCGTAATTTAGGTTTGCCCCTGTTAATTCGCTTTTCTGATATCCTAGAAGACCGGATAGAGCGTCTAAATGCTTGTTTTGCCAAAGCCATAGCTCGTTACAACTACCCGGGAATATATCGAGGCGTTTTTCCCGTTAAGTGCAACCAACAACGCCATTTAGTCAAGGATTTAGTTAAGTTTGGTAAACCCCATCAATTTGGTTTAGAAGCCGGTTCCAAGCCAGAGCTGATGATAGCTTTAGCTATGCTGGATACTCCAGGAGCATTACTGATTTGTAATGGCTACAAAGACCGAGAATACATTGAAACAGCGATGCTGGCTACCAAATTAGGGCAAACGCCGATAATCGTTTTAGAACAAGTAGAAGAGGTTGATTTAGTAATTAATGCCCATAGTCAACTAGGAATTAAACCTATTTTGGGTGTCCGTGCCAAACTTAGCACCAGAGGTATGGGACGTTGGGGAACCTCTAGTGGTGACCGCGCAAAATTCGGTTTAACAATTCCGGAAATTATTCAGTCAGTTGACAAATTACGGGAAGCAAATTTATTGGATTCCTTACAACTATTGCACTTCCATGTAGGTTCCCAAATTTCCGCAATTAATGTCATAAAAGATGCCATCCAAGAAGCAGGCCGCATTTATGTGGAACTAGCGGCCCTTGGAGCAAAAATGAAGTATTTAGATGTTGGTGGTGGTTTAGGTGTAGACTACGACGGTTCTCAAACCAACTTCTACGCTTCAAAAAATTACAACATGCAAAACTACGCTAACGACATCGTAGCGGAGTTAAAAGATACTTGTGCTGAGCGTAAAATCCCTGTACCAACCCTAATTAGTGAAAGCGGAAGGGCTATAGCCTCCCATCAGTCAGTACTAATTTTCGACGTTCTCAGCACCAGTCAAATTCCCACTGAAGCACCGGAACCCCCTAAAGAAGGAGAATCCCATATCATTAATTACCTGTGGGAGACTTATCAATCTATCAAAGGAGAAAATTATCAGGAATGTTATCACGATGCGACCCAATTTAAAGAAGAAGCTATTAGCCGCTTCAACTTGGGTATTTTCAGCCTTACCGAACGTGCCAAAGCTGAGCGTCTCTACTGGGCTTGTTGTCGTAAGATTATTGACATAATTAGACAGCAAGAATACGTGCCAGATGAAATGGAAGACCTAGAAAAAATCATGGCTTCTATCTACTATGTCAATATGTCAGTGTTTCAATCAGCACCCGATTGTTGGGCAATTAACCAATTATTCCCCATCATGCCAATACACCGCTTGGATGAAGAACCCACATGTCGGGGAATATTAGCAGACCTAACTTGCGACAGCGACGGTAAAATAGACCGTTTTATCGACTTGCGGGATGTTAAATCAGTTTTGGAATTGCACCCCTTGAAACGCGGGGAACCTTATTATCTGGGAATGTTCCTCAGTGGAGCATATCAAGAAATCATGGGTAACTTACACAATCTTTTTGGCGACACCAACGCAGTTCATATCCAACTTACTCCCAAAGGATACCAAATACAGCACGTGGTAAAAGGTGATACCATGAGTGAAGTCGTGAGTTACGTGCAATATGACTCCGAGGACATGGTGGAAAACATCCGTCAGCGCTGCGAACTAGCATTAGAAGAAAATCGCATAACCCTAGCAGAATCACAGAGATTGCTACAAACTTACGAACAAAGTTTGCGACGTTACACTTATCTGAATAGCTAATTGGTAATTGGTAATTGGTAATTGGTGATTGGTGATTGGTAATTGGTAATTGGTAATTGGTAATTGGTAATTGGTAATTGGTAATTGGTAATTGGTAATTGCTGATTACACCATTCCTCATTACCCATTACCCATTACCCATTACCTACCCAGCATTCGTTCCCAACAATTCCGCAATTGCTTGACGTTCAACAGGGGTTTGGGATGGTACGGTTTGACGGGTGTCCGTAATTAACCAGTCTAAAGATGCTGCTTGCACGTCGATTGTTGCTCCGGTTTTATCGACGCAGTAACGTCCAAATACTAATTTATCAACTAACCGCGCTCCGGGACCAATGCGCGACCATTCAAAAATAACGCTATTTTCAATAGTCGCTCCGCTGCATATGCAGCAGTTGTGACCAATCATTGCAGGCCCCACTATTTTGGCGCCATCTTCGATTTTGGTCATACCACCGATATAAACTGGACCAGTGATGTCCACTTTGTCCCAATTTACGGCAACATTTAGCCCAGTATAAATTCCAGGTGCAACTTGGTGACCAGGAATTTGCACGTTTTTGACTTCCCCTAACAATACACCGCGAACAGCTCGCCAATAATCGGGTACTTTACCAATATCTACCCATTCAAAATCCATTGGAATAGCGTAGAAAGGCGCACCTTCTTTGACCAATTGAGGGAATAATTCGCTACCAATATCATATTCCACACCAGAGGGAATATATTTAAATATCTCTGGCTCAAAAATATAAATACCCGTATTAATATTGGTACTGAGAGCTTCTTCAACCGATGGTTTTTCTTGGAAAGCTTTGACACGTCCATCTTCATCGGTCACGACGACACCATAACTTGAAACCTCTTCTTTAGGAACAGATTTCATAATAATGGTCGCGATAGAGCCTTTTTCTTTGTGCCATTTAACCGCTGCTGTTAAATCTAGGTCAATTAAAGCATCACCGCACAAAACAATAAAAGTATCATCAAAAAACGGCGAAAAATCTTGGATTCTTCGCATCCCTCCAGCAGAGCCAACAGCTTCCCCTACTAGAGTACCGTCTACAATTCGACCTTCAAACGAGTAAGCAATTTGAACGCCAAATCGCTGACCGTCTTTAAAATAACTTTCAACTTCTTCCGCCAAATGGCTAACATTGACCATTATTTGGTCAAAACCATGTTGTCGCAACAATTCCAACAAAAATTCCATCACTGGTTTTTCCAGGATAGGCATCATCGGTTTGGGAATTGTATAGGTAATCGGACGGACGCGAGTACCCTTACCTGCTGCGAGAATCATCGCCTTCATAAAAATTTATTTCCTCAACCACAAGCCAGTTTACTTACACTAACCAATACGAGATACTTAATCATCGGTGAAATTCCGTTCTAAGTCATCCTTAAAAGCACGGATTAACCCTTGGCTGTAGCCAGGGTTAGTGACTTCATTAATGTACTTAAATTTGGAGGTATAGTAGACTCAGATTTTTCAATGCCAGAGATAAGGCAATAATAGCCAATTCTAATTCATCGACTGCCCAAAAGGTTTACGCTCCGAAGTTGAATTAGTTAATAACCTTATTTTAATCTCTTGGTAAAACTCCTCTTGGAAAAGTTCGACCTTGGACTGAGCGCACAACAGCAATAATGCCCAAAATACACCCACAATATGGCTATTTTCGGACTCATGATGACCTGAACCATTTTGTCCAGGTAGTTTTGTCCGTTTCCATAGTTCCACCAGCTGTTCCAAATTCAACCAATTTTGGTACAAATCCAACTCTGGCGACCACAGTAGCAACACCTGTTCTAACTCCCCAGCCATTTCTGTAAGATTTTCTTGGTGAGCTAACTCTAACGCAGCACGCATTTGTCCCTGATTAGATTGCCGTCGCTGACGTACTGGTTTTTCAGCTTTTTGCACCATTTGTAGCTGCGAAGCCATTATTTGCAATTGTTCTATCAATTCTTGCAAACTAACGCGACGTTTCAGAACAGGTGTTGCAACTGGACGACGTCGTAAATGTCGCTCAAAATGCTCACGAGGAAATGCTATTCCGTCTTCCCCCTCTAACATTTCTTCGTCAACAAAAACCTCTTCAGCAGCAGCTTGCATTTGCATCAAAGTGTTTGCCTTGAATAGCACCAGCATCGACGCTGATAAAAAAGCCTGGCCCGACTGTGATAACTCAGCTTCGTAGCTTCTACTTGTAGCCCCCGGAGCCATAAGTTCTAAATAACGGTCAATTACCTCAATCACCTGCACATCCCAAGGGTCAACTTCCCCTTGTTCTGCTTGGTGAATGAGGTGTGTAATTGTTTCCAAAAGCTCGGAAGCATCCATCAATACGTTCTAAAAATTTAGATTTTACTTTAAATGGGGAGTGGGGAATAGGGAGTGGGAAATAGGGAGTGGGGAGTGGGGAATATGGAGTGGGGAGTAGGGAGTGGATAAAATTTTAGCTCATCCCCTCATTTCCCTTATCCCCTCATCCCCTCATCCCCCCCATTCCCCATTCCCCACTCCCTACTCCCTCATTGTGCGATTGCTTGGGCTTCTGAAGCTAATGAATCACTAGCTGGTGGCAGAATATGTTTTAAGGATTTAACTTCTGCTTGGTATTTGGTCACTTGGTTCTCTAATTCCTTGATTTGGCGATTTTTTTGCTTCACCTCAGAATTAGACACAAACTTTGTCTGTAGCTGACTCCAAACTCCAAATAGCCATGCAAGAAGTCCTCCCAAGCCAATCGCCACTAGTAACTCTACAGCCAATGGTGCTGTTACCTCAACGTTGGGGACAATATGAATTGTCACAGTTTCGGTGTTCTCGATGGCAAATAAAGCCAAAGCTAAACAAAACGTAAAAATAATCACAAAATTTATTTGTTTCATCGGATACAAAACAAACAGTAATTTTTCTCGCGATGCGACCAATAGTTATAATTGATACAATTATTTATTATCGGTTGACATCTCGTAACCTAAATATTTTAGAGATTTTTGAAAAATCCAGCATTCTACTTGGGAAGTTAAAGTATAATATATAACTAATTATCCAAAGTATAACATGATATTTATAAGCTATTTTTTACAGTAAAAATAGTGATTTACACATCATATTTCAATTGATTTATTTAATCTTTATACAAGGAAGACGGAAGAAACAACCATAAATAATTCGCAATTTTGAATTTTGTAGACCGGAGGTCTTCCCGCAGGGTATTTTGAATTTTGAATTTTGAATTGTTTACTCCCCACTCCCAGGCTCTGTTGAAGAATCACGTTTTGAAGTAAAAGCTGATACAAAGGTTTCGCGTTTACTGTTTTTAAGAGCATCAAAAACTCCTTTGATGGTACCAGCAATGGGTACAGCCACAAGAGTTCCCAGCAAGCCAGCTATTTCAAAACCCATTAAGATTGAAATAAAAATCCACAGAGGATTGAGTCCTATAAAATCACCGATTAACTTGGGTGCGATTAAGTTATCTTTTACCTGTTGCATCAGAACTGCCACCAAAGCGACTTGGATGGCTAGCCACCAATTTTGCAGCAATAATAATAGTGTTACTAAGCCTATACCTAAAGTAGCCCCAATGAAAGGTATGAGTTGAGATATGCCTATAAGTATGGCAAATACTAATCCAAAGGGCACATTCAAAATTAAGAAAAATGGGATTAGAGTCACTGTCATAAACAGTGATAGTAAAATCTGACTCAGAAAAAAGTAGTGAAAATTCAACCGTAACGAGGTGACTAAGGGGTTTCTGATGTTCGTAGGTAGTAAGCTCACTAACCCCAACCAAACGCGATCGCCGTAGATGAGCATGTAAAATGCCAGTACCACCACTAGTACAAAGTTAAGTACACCAGAAAGCAGGGTTCCAGCAAATCCGACTGCACCAGAAGCGAATTGTTGCACTATGTTTTGAATGTAGGTATTGATTTGAGTGCTGACAACGCGCAAATCTATAGGCAAACGTCGTTTTCTTGCGAACGCCTCAAACTGCACCAAATTGTCTTGACTTGCGGTTAACCAACCGGGAATTTTATTTAAAAGCTGGATTGTTTGGTCAATTACTATTGGAACTAGCGTAAATCCACTAACAACCAACAATGTCAAAGTAGCTAACAAAACAACAATTACAGCCTGGGTGCGGCTAATGCGAACCCGTTCAAAAAACTTAACTGGGTAATTAAGCAAAAAAGCTAAAATCGCCGCTATGCTCAGGATGGTAATTGGATGCTGAAAATAAGTAAACAATACAGACAGCAACCAGACATTGAGAGCGATAATTGGCCCGCTCAGACCATAGATTAACCAACGTTGAAGTGAGTCCGAACGGCGCATACTATGCCTCTGTCGTAGAAACTGCTCGACTAAACTAAGTAAAACTCAGTTAGTGCTGATGATAATGATAGATATTTTTAACAGATACGTATATCAGCCAAACTGATAGTAAGGGAGCAAAGATGGAAAAAACCGTAGCCGACCTACGCAAAGACTACACTTTACAAGGGCTTAGCGAAACTGATATAGATCCAAATCCATTTATACAATTTAGAAAATGGTTTGACCAAGCGTGCTCTGCTAAACTTCCGGAACCAAACGCCATGACCTTATCCACGGCAACCCCTGACGGTAAGCCTTCAGCAAGAATGGTACTGCTCAAAGATTTTGATGCAAGGGGTTTCGTCTTTTTTACTAACTATAACAGCCAAAAAGGACAAGAGTTAGCCGAAAATCCGCAAGCAGCAATAGTTTTTTGGTGGGCAGAACTCGAACGTCAAGTGCGTATTTCTGGACATGTAGAAAAAGTCTCGGAAAACGAGTCTGATAAATATTTTTACAGTCGCCCTTTTAATAGTCGCTTAGGTGCTTGGGTATCCAATCAAAGCGAAATTATATCCAGTAGAGACATTTTAGAACAGAGTATGGAAGAACTTCAGAAAAAATATCAAAATCAGGATGTTAAACGACCTCCTCACTGGGGAGGATTGCGAGTGATACCGATGGAAATTGAATTTTGGCAAGGACGACCCAGCAGGCTTCACGACCGCTTGCGTTACACCTGTACGGATAATAATACTTGGAAAATTGAACGGTTGTCACCGTAAGGGGGAGTGGGGAGTGGAGAGTGTAGGAGAAGGACAACGAAAACTTAGAGAATAAAATTTTCCTTGCTTTCCCTACTCCCTACTCCCTACTCCCTACTCCCTACTCCCTACTCCCTACTCCCTACTCCCCAACAGTTGTTGGAGTTAACTGTGCTGTGGGGTCTGACATAAATTTATATCTCAAAGTAATTCCAAACCAAACCAGCAGAGCAATTAATAACCCACCAATACCAATTAGATTAGGAAGCCAGAAAACTGTTTCTATATGATTCAACTCTCCTGCTTTTAGTTTCCAAACCAGTTGATTAACTTTCTTTATTGGCTGGATAGCATTTTCATCTGTAGCAATGCTTTTTGCACCCCAAGGTGTTTTTAAACTAAATTCCAAATCAAGAATGGAGTTAGCATTGGCTAAGACGTTTCCATCACTGGAAATTAGAGATAGGCTTCGCAAATCTAAGTCATAAATTAGTCGGTTTCTGACTGCTAGTAGCAAATTATTTTGGAATAAGCGCAAATTAGACTCAATTTCTGGTAGCTCTGAATCTATTTCACCTTTACTTGCTTTGTATGTGGGATTATTTGCAGGGTTAAAAAATGTGTTGAACTTCTCTTGTAACTCCTGACCATTACTGAAAGGTATAGTAACAATTATTTCCTCTCTAGAAATTCGTCGTGTTTTACCTTCAAGTTTACGAGTGCGACGTTCAATACTATTCAACCATTCATAAACTGGGTCACCGCTAAAACTAGTCAATCGTTCTCCCAATTTAATGTGCTGTACCAGTTCACCACTATTACTGTTGTCAAAACTCAACCCCATGTCGTACTTGACACATCCAGACAATAGTAGGGATGCGACTAATACCAGCGTTATCAATCGAGTGGTTTTTGTAAATCCCCTGATGAATCGCACAAATTGTTTTCCAATAGCAGACAAATTCATTACCACAAATCTCCTCAATAGTCAAGAGTATTTGACAGTCAACAGTCAACAGTCACCTGTTACCAGTCACCAGTCAACAACTTTGTTACCGCAAACCAAGCTACAACAAGCTACCTAAGGTTAACGTAATGGCAAATAACGCCACCCAGACAAAGTTATTATCTTTAGTATTTACCTGACTTAGGTCAACTAATTCTGGCTCAGAAGCAGCTTTTTGTTTAGAAGATTTGTTAGTTTTTGGGGCAATACTAACCTTATCGCGATTTTCGGCAATTGCACTAAAATCAGGAATTTGCGTCATCCACTCTTGAGGTCGTTGCAAGCGTGGTGCTTTAAGAATGTACTGCAAGCGCTTTGCTTCTTTGCTGGTTTCCAAATAGGGATGACGCTTAAGTTGTTCGCAAAGTGCGATTCCGTCATCTGTTCTCCCAGCAGCCTCATAAGCAGTTACCAGCCAAATTTGAATTTCACCACTCAAGCGAGAATTGGGGGCTAGTAAATCCCTGGCTTTTTCTAAGTTTTCCACGGCTTCGCGGTAAAGACCATTTTCTAAAGCAATTTTTCCTCGTTGATATCGAGTTCTAGCGATTTCTAAACTATCGGGACTAGTCATGGGTCTTGACGGTTAACGGTTGACGGTTGACGGTTGAAGGTCAACCATTCAAAGATTGTTTTGCTTCGGTAGCAATCGGTTCAAATTCATCATTAACCAAAGTTTCTAAAATAGATTTAGCTTCGTCACCCCCTAAATGGTGGAGAGCTTGCACTAGTCTATGACGAACTTGCCAATCTGGGTCAGTAGCTAATGGTGCTAATAAAGACACTGCTCGTGCATCACCTAATTCACCAAGGGAACCAATGGCAGCAGTTTTGACTAATTCGTTGTCTGAAGAAAGCGCTTGTTGAAGCAAATCAAAACTCCTGGGGTCGCCTAACTCACCCAGAGTAGCGATAATGCTGACTTGTACTATCCATTCAGGTGTATTTTGGTATAGTGCTTCTAAATCATCATAAGCTGCCGTTAGCTTCAATGCGCCTAAACAATCAGCAGCGGCTGCCTGTACATCTGGTTCAGGGTCACTGAGTAAAGCGCGTAATATATCTAAGGATAAATCTAAATTTTGTTGGCCAAGAGTATCCAACTGGCTGACTGCACAATATCGCACACGGACGTTACTATCTGCAACTGCTGTTTGAACTAATTCAAAACCGACAGATGGTTCTAACTGACGGATTTGATTGACAGCACGCAAGCGCTGGCCAAAATCCTCGGAACTCAGCATTTGCGTTACAGATTCGGGAGTAATACTCATTTTTATTTATATCCTTATTATTAAAGATTTTTGCCAGTGTTCGGTCACCAGTCATTCAGTCAACAGTCAACAGTCAACAGTCACCATTCACCCGTCAACCTTCACTAGCCATTGCCCGAATAATATCACCACGAGTGAGGACACCAATAACTTGTCCACTGCTGTCAAGTACTGGTAAGCGATGTATTTTACGGTCATTTAAAATTCTCGCAGCTTCTGGTAAAAGTTTATCAGGAGAAATAGTGATGGGATTTTTGCTCATGACTTCCCCGACTGTTTGTCCGAGAGCTTTGTGTAAGTCGCGTTCGTAGGTTGCGGGATTTTGTAAATAAATAACGCTATCTAGAAACATAATGTAAGCCGGGGGAGTGACACCTGTTTCTTGCCACATTAGGTCAGTTTCTGAGATGACCCCTACTAGTTTTCCGGTATCATCAATTACTGGTAACCCGCTTATACGTCGCTCTGCCAAAATTTGAATGGCTTCTTTTAGGGAAGTTTCCGGTTTTACGACAATTGGGTCGCGACTCATTACGTCAGCAATGGTTTTCGGCATTTGTAAGCCTTACCTTTTCTTTACTTTCTCGCTTTATTTTATGAAAAAATGGTTACCATCACACCGACACGCAATAGATTGTTACTGCTGCCAATCGTTGATTCTGGTTATAAATTTAATTTAATTTAATTAAAATTTAACATTCTTAAATAAAATATATGCTATCCAATAAAATGTAGAGACCTTACATGTAAAGTCTCTACGCTTTTTAACTATTGTAAACTTCTTGAATCGGTTAAAAACAAATCAAAAATTTGAACTAAAATTCTTTTTACTTTTGACTTTGAGCTTTTCACTTTTTTTACTTTCGTGCAATGCCGCTAAATAGCTAAGTATTTCACACTACCAAAATAAGTAAAAGCATTGGTGCTACATCTAATTGCATGTGATTCCAAGTGGCTTAAAGCATTCCAGGTCAGTTCTCCAATAATGCCATCAGCAATTAAGCGATGGTCGATTTGGAAATCTCTTACAGCTTGAATGGTTTTCAGACCGAAAATACCATCAACTGTACCTGTGTAAAAAATACTATCTTTAAGTGCTTGCTGTACGGATTTTACTGATAAACCGCTACATCCAAGACTCAAAGTAGGTAAACTTGCAGCACCTTCACAAATATAAGCCCAAGTCTCTAGTCCGACAATTCCATCTATAGGCAGAAAAGCAAGACCCTGTAAGTACTTTACAGCATTTTGGGTTTCTTTATCAAAATACCCAGATACAACAATCCGCAGGGGATGTTTTGTGATAGTGTCCATTTGGACTAATCGTAAGTTCAGAGCTTTTTGCATTTCCCTGACAGATGGGGAATTTGCACCAAACCTGAGAGTTATTCTGTTTTTAGGACATTGGATGGCAGCGGTCATATTGTGGATATCCCCTATATAGCTTTTGACCTATAGAGATATATCCACTAAATATGAGGGAATTACGGACAAAAAAGTTTATAGTTCGGTAATTTTCCTTAAATTTATAGTAAACCGCACTTTGGGGAGTAGGGAGTGGGGGAGTTAGCAATTCGCAATTTGCAATTTGCAATAAGCCGAGGCGGCACGCTGGCGCGAACGCAATTCGCAACTTAATTGCTTTCCTCTAATTTTGTAATGACTCTCTCTAATTCATCACAGAGAAAACTTGAACCTGCTTTTTGATAAACTTCAAACAGACTGTGATAGTACCACATCGTTCCTTCTTTACCTCCTTTAAATTTATCCCAGACTGCTTCTCCGACTTTGTACAAATCGGCTAAAGTCGAGCGTGCATTGTGTAATTTATCTGCTAGGGAAACTCTTAATACTTCTGGAGAAGCGTAACGTATTTGCTCTATATAACGTTGTTTGCGCTCTTTCCAGGGAGGTTTGGGGAACACTTCTGTATCAGTACATCCATCTACAATTTGGACTACTTTTTCGCCAAATTTTTCACGAATGGCTTCGCGGGTTTTAGCTCCTCCCTGGTCTTCTATTGCGTCGTGAAGTAGGGCTGCGATTGCTTCGTCTTCGCTACCACCGTCTTCTATTACTAGTGCAGCGACACTTAAAAGGTGACTTATATAAGGTATATTATGACCTTTTCTGACTTGGTTGGCATGAAGTTGGGCTGCGTAAACTAATGCTGACTCAAAGCGGGAGCCTAATTTAGGATTTTCTGAGGTGTTGGAACTCATCTTTATCGGCTGTTTTTTTAACTGTGACTATAACTTAGCAGCAACCTGGAATACGCCACTTCCAACGACCACTAGTAACTTGACAATGCTAGTATAATTACAAACCTTTAAAAATTAAGGTGACAGATTTTTGTAGATAGTATGAAAACTTTGATTCTTTGCGGATAACAGCTAGTTTCTCCATTAAATCGTCAAATGTTGGGTCGTTAGCAAATATTCCCGCATACTTCATTTTAGTTGTTTTTTGATAAAAAAATTCTTTTGGATTAACCTCAATAGTCACAAACTTACCTGTTGCTAATTGTGCTTCTAAAGCTGTTTTAACTTTTGAAATTGCTTCTGACTCTGTACTAGCCTCAACGATTACATTTGGTATACCAATCACCGATGCTACAAAGTTATCTTTTTTGCTTTGAACAAAAATCTGGTATTCCATAATTATCTATCCATAAGTTTAGATATAAAAATTATTAATATTATAATCAATAATGAGGAAACCCACACATGAATAAAAATGACATTGACTCCACTATACGTGAAAGCGCTGCTGTGAAGTTCTTTGACTTTTATAAACATCCTACTTGGCTGAAATCAAAAAGTTCATAAATGCAAGCATTTTATATGGGAAATTTATAAATAATTCCTCTTTCATCACTTGTTTTAAAATCAGCATTTAGCTGTTGGGCTTTTTGGTCTAAATATTGTTTAGCTTCTGCAATAGAAATTCCAGTAGATAGAGCAAAACTTGCAACAGTAATTTCTCCTTCTTGCTGTTGTAATAAATGAAGAAATTGTTGCTCTTTTTCTAGATTTAATTGCTTAAGTTGCTGTTGGTGTTGTTGCCTTAAGCTCCAAATAAGCCATGTTCCAATAGCTGTTGATGGCAGACTAAATAGAGCAATAGCGGCTAAGGCTCCTTCTTTGTCTTTTTTAGGAGCATTCGGATTAGCTATGTCTATCATGCCAAGTAGTAATAGCGATAGACCAGTTATTAAGAAGAAACCAGCAGCTATTTTTTTGATTTTTTTCATTGTACTGTTAAGTTTATCAAATTCTCTATAACTTCTCAGAGTCAAGAGTTTCTCAAAGTCGATGTTGCTTTGCGAATAACATCAGATATATAGCAATTAGAAATCAGTCGTGAGAAATAAAACGTCTGAAACGCTTATGAATAAGTCATTTCCTTCAGCGTATATTCTCACATTTTAATCAGGATTGCGATATCTACTTCTTTATAACAGCACTTTGTCTTTATTTCCTCATTTCCTCCAATCCACTTACGAAAGAATTTGCTTTACTGTTTGCCTGAGCCATTTTATCGAGTCTCTAATTGCCTTGGAAGCGTTGAGAGCAAATCCTGTAGCTGCAATTACTTCAAAATCATTATCTAGTTTTCAGTACACAGCATTTGGATATTCTCTAAACCTAGCAAAAATCCAGAAACATCCCATAAGAAGAGAAAAGTTATTTCTAGGAGAAATTTAGCTAGTATTATTACGCAGGTAGCTCTCAAATATTTAGTATAAAATAATATTATTATCTTTCAAGCTTTTAAGTTATCAGTGGCGCTTTGAAAATTACTAATTCCTCAGCAAACCTCTGGTAAACATATAATTGGTCTTAGTCTCAATGAAAATTAAATCAGCAAAATCAAACTTAATCCACCTATTAAGTTTAGCAGTTTTGACTATGCCATCTTTTGCTTTAGTATCTTTGCTTTATAACCTTCCTCTAAAGCCACAGGTTCTACAGGCAAAATCATCAATTAAATTAGAAAGTAGTCACATAACAATTAAAGCAGTTGGAGATATAGTCGCTGGGACTAATTTTCCAGATTATCGTTTACCAAAGAATCCGAACGAGCTTTTCCCGTCTAAAGTAAAGCAAAAACTAAAGGGAGCAGATATTTTATTTGGTAATTACGAAAGCACTCTCACCAAACATCCTTATAGTACCAAAGATACTAATCAGGATATGGTGTTTGCATTTCGCTCCCCACCGGAATATGCGAGGCTTTTTTCGCAAGTTGGGTTTGATGTAATGAGTGTAGCAAATAATCATTCAATGGATTTTGGGGAAGTTGGTTTTAGAGACACGATTAAGAATCTCGATTCTGCTGGTGTGGTAGCTGTCGGGGCAAAAAATCAGATTCGGTATTCTACGGTTAAAGGTATTCCTATCGCATGGATAGGGTTCTGTTTTAATATTTACTGCAATTCGGTTAATGACTTGGAAACTGCTAAGAATCTAGTTAATATCGCGAAACAAAAAGCCAAAATCGTTGTTATCTCTATGCATGTTGGTACTGAAGGTCGTGATGCATTACGTGTAAAAAATAAGACAGAATTATTTTATGGTCAAAATAGGGGTAATTCTTTAAAATTTGCACGGGAAATGGTAGATGCAGGTGCTGACCTCATTCTCGGACATGGACCTCATGTGCCAAGAGCTATGGAGGTGTATAAAGGAAAATTAATTGCTTACTCTTTGGGTAATTTCGTAGGATACAAGACTCTTTCAACGAGTGGAGATAAAGGAAAATCTATGATTTTAGAAGCAAAAATTAATAGTCAGGGGAATTTTATATCGGGGAACATTATCCCGATTCAACTAAATAAGAATGGAATTCCTCAGCTAGATAAGTCTTTTCAGTCTGTAAAGCTAGTACAATCTTTGACTAAAATTGATTTTCAAAATACTAAATTACAGATTCATAATCATGGAAAGTTGATTATTAACTGATGACTGTTGGCTTTTGACTGTTGACTGACTAAGCAAAAGGCTTGTAGTTGCGCTTTAGCTTCTCCTTCACGTCTCCTAAACCCCAAAGCGCAATTACAAACATTCACAAATGTTTTCACAAAATTGAAATTTACCTATATTTTTGCGCTATCAATTATTCCAAGTACTTTCCTTATCAAATAGCTTTTACAGAAAATCCATAATTAGAGTTACCGTTTCCAGCTTGGAAGCGCAACAAATAAGTACCTGGTTGCAGAGTATTGACAATCCGTGATGCATTCTTAGATTGGTTAGTAAAAGTGCTTGACGTAAAGAATGAGTTGAGACCAGCAGAAGTAACAACTTGCGAATTAACATTACTATCAACACTCGTAACATTTACAAAACTACTCGCACTCAAAATACCATCACCATCGGAATTATCCCCCCCATCGAATAGGAATGAGCGACCAAATCGTTTGGATACAGGTTCATCAGGATTGTTGAAAAAAGAATTTAAATTACCACTAGTTTTAACATTCAATCCACCTACTCCCGAAATCAGACGACCATCGCTATTACTTAGTGTTATGGCTGGGCTATTTGCAGAAGTAGTAATATTTATTTCAACATTACTGGGTTTATTTATAACTAGACGGTAGTAATCATCACTGTCTGTACTACCGACGCTATCGGAGTAAAAGCGGGAATTAGAATCTACTTGAACTTCCGCTGCACTAGTTGGGTTATTACCAACCCAGTCACTAACACCAGGTCTTCCTTCGTTGAAGCCGTATAGAACATAGTGTTCCAACAGTTGCCTACCCCCATAGTTATTTTGGGCTAAGTCGCTATTGTTCGCAAGATAAAAACTAGGAGAGAAAAATGGTGAGAAGTTCCGTTTTTCGTTTAATCCATTATTTTGTAAATGGTCAAAAAGTTGCTCGTTGCTGAATCCAGCCAAATCGCTATTACTTTGCTTGTAAAAACCTAGGTCAAAAAATGGTGCAAATTTGCGTCCTTCTGCTATCCCGTTGTTACGTAAATGGTCGTAGGATTGCTGATTGTTAAAGTTAGATAAGTCACTATTAGATGCTCGGTAAAAGTTTAGGTCAACCAAAGGCGAAAAGGGACGACCCTGATTTAAACCAGAACTCTGGAAGTGTGACGCAAGTTGAGCATCTGTAGTAATTCCTGCTGACGCTAAATCTGTATTGGCTGAGCGATAGAAATTGACATCAAATAAATTAACGGACATGTCAAATTCTCCAAAAAAACTTCAATAGTCACTTGTAATACAATTCTATTTTTTATTCAATATCTCAAGGGAGAGATTAATTTTCTGAATGTTTATGAATATACTAGATACTAGTATAAAATATTCACTTGTTAACTAAGTATATATAGTATTTTTTATAGTATTTTTTATAGTATTTTCTAGGACTGAAAATTCTCTATTGCTTATTTTTATTTCCATTAAAACGACAACACCCAACGCGACCTGCTAAATTATTTCCTACTCTTTTATTTTGTCACGCGGGGTTGTACTGAAATCATTTCACACTCGCTGTGAGTTAATATCAGTCGCATTACCCCCTCACAACTACAATAATGAGGAAATGTAAGCTTTCGGGTTGGGTGTTGTTGTTAGTTGACGAGACAGATGTTGAAACAGCTTTTTGACCTCTTGATTTACTAGTGTGAACCTGTTTTGATTGGCTGTTTTATCTGCCAGTGAAGCTTTTGTTTGCTTCATATTTTTAAGTTAGCACAGTTAATTCTAGTTAGATTCTACTTGAAATTAAACTTCACCTTAATTCGCAATCAGCTTGACATAACCTTACGTTTCTTCACAAACTATACATCTTTTGTTTGTGGGGTGGGCATCCTTGCCCGCCCTAATAGTGAAATTTAAATCCCAACCTAATAGTCAATACCTTCGCCAAAATGGAGTATCACAGAAACCGGGCAAAATCCCACGACTCGTGAAAAAATAAGGGTTTTATTTTCAGCCGACGGCAAAAGCTGAAACCCTTGATGCCACAGGAATTTAAATAAAACCCCTTCCCGAAAAATCTGGACGATGTTAATACAGCTTTCAACAAAGCTAAAAAAACGGAAACGCCTAATCAACGGTGGAGGGTGAAAGCTTTATTTCTCGTAAAATGGCGAAGGTATTGAATAGTGAAATTTAAATCCCAACCTAATAGTGAAATTTAAATCCCAACCTAATAGTGAAATTTAAATCCCAACCTAATAGTGAAATTTAAATCCCAACCTAATAGTGAAATTTAAATCCCAACCTAATAGTGAAATTTAAATCCCCACCCACCTAATATGCAACTGAAATGTGGAATAGCTTAAATACCCATTCCCAGTAAAGTCTTCACCGAACGTCCGATGTTTGTTGGTTGCATTGCGTCCAATGCTGCTGTGGGTTCATAACCGCAATGTACCATACAATCTTGGCACTTGGGATTACCGCTTTTGTGACCGTATTTACTCCAGTCGGTATCTTCTACTAGCTCTTGGAAAGTTTTGTAATACCCTTCGTTCAGCAAATAACAAGGTTTTTGCCAACCGAGTACGCTGTAACTTGGGCTACCCCAAGGTGTGCAATCGTAGTCTTTTTCCCCTGTAAGAAAGTCCAAAAATAAAGGATTATGATTGAAATTCCAGCTTTTCTTACCTGTTTTATAGGGTGTGAGAATTTCTCTAAATAAAGCGCGTGTTTGCTCCCGTTTGAGAAAATGTTCTTGGTCGGGTGCCCACTCGTAACTGTATCCTGGGGAAATGGTCATCCCGTCAATGCCTAAGTTTGTTAAAAAGTCAAAGAATTCTTGCATTTGCTTGATATCAACACCATCAAAAATAGTTGTGTTGGTATTAACGCGAAACCCTCTGGCTTTGGCTGCTTTGATTGCTTTGACTGCGACATCAAAAACGCCTTTGCGGTCAACACATTTATCATGCCATTCCCGTAACCCATCTAAATGCACCATAAATGTGAGATAGGGGGAAGGCTGAAATTTATCTAGGCTTTTTTCTAATAAAAGACCGTTGCTACACAAATAAATAAATTTTTTCCTTTGCACTAAACCCCGAACAATTTCATCTATCTGAGGGTGTAAAAGTGGTTCTCCCCCAGGAATCGAAACAACTGGAGCTCCGCATTCATCTGCTGCAGCAAAACACTCTTCTGGAGTTAGGTTTTTTTTCAGAATCTCTGGTGGATGCTGGATTTTACCGCAACCAGAACATGCTAGGTTACAGCGAAATAGAGGTTCTAACATCAACACTAAGGGGAAATGTTTGCGACCTTTTAAGCGCTGAGTCACAAGATATTTACCGATGTCTATAGCCTGCTGTAGGTGAATTCCCATACTGATGTTTTACGCTTTTTTAATATGAAAGCACTATTATCCGAATAATAAAAGAAGTATGGTCATTTTTTATATTTTCTTTGTTTTTTCATTGTATACCCACTCCCCATTCCCACTCCACCTAAACCGTTTCCGAGAGTGGAAAAATTTCTCCCCTGAAGTAGGAATCAAAGTGTTTTTTAAAATACTGAATACTAGTCATATTTGCTTCATCACTTTCAGTAGGCGTGGTTTCATAAATTGGTAGTTTTTCTCTCACCAGCTTGACCAACCGTTGATGTAACTGCTCAAATGTATCTACTCTAGATATGGTGGTCTCAAATCTTAATTTAGCTGAATGAGCATATCCTAACTTCATCCAGGGCATCCAAGGACAATCCCTTGCCCATGTAGCAGGGGGTACATCCACAACACCTGGTCGGCAAATATTGGATGTAAAATATTCAACACCCTTAAATTTTTCTCCAGGACAATAATCCGAGTATTTACTATCTCCTGCCAACGGGTGTGGGTATTCTAAAGGAATTTCTGTTACTTTTGTTATATATCCTTGCCCTTTAGGAATAAGAAATTTCTTTGGTGTAACAGTACCTTGGACAATTCGGTTCGCAATATGTACTACTGGAACCGCTTGAATCGCTTTTGGTGCTTTCCAGAATTGTAGAATATCTTGGGTCACAGGGTCGCAAAATAAACCCAACTCTCTATTTATACGATGTCCAGCTTCCCCATACTCAGGATGGGGTTTGATAAATACCTTTGTGGCATTCATTCCAATAATGGAAAACAATTTTTCTTTGGGTTTGTCTGGTTCTTCTTGCCACCAAATTTCCCCAGACCAATTGTAATAAAGCTGCAACCCGTGATTATTTCTATAAAAATCTAGGTTATCCAGTTCGTAGTCCTCTAAGTAATTATTCATAAAACTTCGCAGGATTGGAATATAGGCTATTGTCTTACAATTAGGATGACAGTTTTGTGCAACTTTGCCTACCCTAGTCTAAGAGATTCTACTATAGCTTATTAATTTTGACGAGTTCAGAATTAGCAACACTCATCTGGTTATCGATTTGATACATTCCTCTACGTTTATCAAAATCTGTGATGACTTTGCCTTAATTTTTAGAACTCGTTCGGTAGCTAATATAAAATTTGCTCTTCCTCGCATTTGTTCTAAGCAAGCAGCATTTATAAAAGATGGGAAGTATTTTTTTGCATGACGTGTAGAAATGCATGTTGTGGGATTGTTGGTAATAGCTCCCTACAACATGCATTAGTTTGTTGTTCCCCACAAATATTATTAGTGTTGAGGATTTATAATGCTGCTTTCTGCTTTAAAGGGAGGATTTTTAGGAGTTATCGGGGCTTATGTTATAGGTTCTTCCAACTGCGGTATTGATGCTAGCTGCTATCAAAAAAATCTATTACCATCTGGCTGGGAGTTTGGTGGTTTTATGGGTAGTGTGCTTGGTCTTGTTTTATATAAGACATCTAAGCACCATAAAAGGAGTTTAAGTCCTGCCAAATTTTACTTTATCTCACTGGCTTTGTTCGGATATTTTATAGTAATTAATGAGATTGCTTTTGGTGGTAAAGAAGCAGAAGATAATTTATCTAGCTTTGATGGGATACCTACAAGCGTAAAGGATTTATTTGCAGAAGTTGAATCTCCAGGTAACTTAGGGATAGCTCTTGCAGAAGGGACAAAAGACGAACAGGGACAAGACACTGCTTTAATTAGGGGACATATAGACCCTGCGACATTAGGGAGAAGAAGAGTTATAAATCAAGGATTTTGCTCTGACTTTGGTAAAAGTACTCTTGGTGATATTGATGGTGCTAATCGCGGTTGCTTACAAAGAATGAAATCAAGATTACCCCGTTTAACAAGATTATTTTTACAACAAGGATTAAATCCTCATGAGCATATTGAAGCTTACTGGAATTCTGTAGATTTATGGAATCAGGGAAGTCCTTATGTGAGTGATAATTTTCCGCAAATGTATAAGGATAGTTTGAAAGTTGGAAAATCAAATGATGAAGCTATACGTAAGGCTAGAGTTGATTCGTTTGAATTAAAAGCAAATGGTTTATATTACATTTGCCGTAATTCTCAACCATTTATTTCTAAATTAGGAGGTCTAAAAGTTAACTCTAGAAAGTGGAAGGAAAAATGTGCAGACCTAGACCAAAACCGTCGCAGAATATCTGGTCAGAGCGTTTTACGTAGACATCGTGTTATAAATTAGACGTATCTCCCCAAGATGTAGAGACGTTACATGTAACGTCTCTACAATAATTTAAGACTAGTTAAAACGGACATCATTTAACCCGGTAAAATCTGGTAGTAACTACCAATTTCTACCGTGTATTGGGCTAAGTCCTGCCCAGCCTCAGCCGTAGCTGAAGCTGAAGCATTTACTAAGTCGCGAATATACTTAATGAAAATATTAATTGCCCCTTATCTCTTGGTAAAGAGTGACCGCAATCAGGGCATTTAAACTTTTTATTGCCGCCTAAAGTTTCATGAACCTTACCACATTTTGAACAAGTCTTGCTTGTGAACTCTTCAGTTACATCATGCACAACGCAGCCTCGTTTGAATGCGTGGAATTTTAAGGTTTGTTTAAACCTATAATGCGACCATGTAAGCTTATCAGGTTTGCAGCTTTTTGAAGTTTCGTTAATGAATCGGCAGAAATATCATAAACATAAACTTAAGTAAGTATAACTATAACTATCCATCCAGTCATTTTACGTATGGTCTCTCAAAAGCGCAGGCGAATTGCAGTTATCGGTGCTGGCGTTTCAGGGATTGCGGCAGCAAATGTGTTCAAGAAAAATGGACACGAGGTTGTGGTTTTTGATAAGTCTGAAGAAATTGGAGGTGTATGGGCCGTAGCATACCCGCAAGTCCGGCTTCAGAATATCTACTCACAATATCATTTGTCTGATTTTCCTTGGCCCTTTACGCCTGATTTACATCCCACTGCAGCCCAAATCTTGCAATACTTGCGTGCAGCTGTAAATCATTTTCAAATTGACGTCAGGTTGAAACACGAAGTTCTGACACTTGAAGAACAAGAGGATGCTTGGCAGATACGATACCAGAACAAAGACGGGCTTCACGAAGAGATATTTGGATATGTCGTAGTCTCCATCGGTCACTACACTGAGGGAAAAAATCGCCTAATCTTTCCGGGGCAGGAGAATTTCGCTGGTAAAATTTTCACAGAACGGGATATCAAATCACTCAATATATTTACTGATAAGCGTGTTGCGGTTGTTGGTTTTGGGAAAAGTGCTATCGACATGGCTACATTTGCGGCGCAGCGTGGTAGGCAGGTACACCATGTGTTTCGTTCTCCAAGATGGCTAATACCACAAAAGATTTTGGGTCTCCACTATAGCTACCCTTTATTTAGTCGCGTAAACACTGTTATGATGCCAACCTGGTCACATCCAACTGTGGCAGAGCAATTCCTCCATCGCCGTCTCTATTTTATTGTCTCCAGTTTTTGGAGCTTCATTGAGTTAATTTTTCGACTGCAAATACAACATATCGGCTTTGGGCGAGACCAAGCTGCTGCTAACCGACTACAAGCTGTACAACCGACCCACAGGTTGCTTCCTGATTTGCGCTCGTCTGTGGCGTTAGCACCAGAGTCTTATTATCAGTTCGTCGCTGAGGGTATGATACAACCGCATCATGGAGAATTATCAAGTTTTTCTAAAGACGGGGTTCAGTTGGAGCAGGGAGAGGAAATCTTCTGTGACCTTGTTGTATTGTCTCTAGGCTCGCTGACTCCAGTTTTCCCCTTCTTACCTTCCAAATATCGGCAACTGCTAGAGGTCGATAAGGATGGCGTACAACTGTACCGACACTTAATTCATCCAAGCATCCCCAATCTTGCTTTTGCTGGTTTCAATCACGGGTTTTTACATGTGCCCGCAGTCGAGATAGGAGCGTTGTGGCTTTGTGCTTATCTCCAAGGCGAGCTTAAATTGCCCTCGCTCGAAAAGATGGAGCAAGACATCGAACATATTCGTCATTGGAAAGAAAGCTATATTCATTTTGAACCAACACGTGGGTGCGGTGTTAATACCCGTTTCCATCAATATCTCGACATTTTGATTCAAGATTTGGGAGTTTCTCCATACAGAAAAATGCCCAATGTCTTTGCGGAAATTTTTGGTAGATACAACTGCTCCGATTACCGGAACGTACTTGAAGAATACAACCGCACAAGAACAAGCCGGACGAATCCTCTGTATCCGATTGCTATTAGCACATGATGTCCGATTAATTAACTCTTAAGTCAGGAAACCTCATCCTAAAACCAGAGTTTACATGCAGTCCAAGTAAGCTGACAAACCATCCTTTTAGGTGAATTACGAGTTCGTTCAAATTTGCCACCAAATCTGTTTTGCCAAATTCTTGTCCTCAATGATAATCATTTCTGTACTTTAGGGCGCTAATTCTTCTATTAATCTAAGTATTGCTGGATACAATCTATCTGTTGCTGATACTTTAACAGTGTATTTTTCCTTCAAGATAGGTATATGGCAATAACTGATAAATTTATTAGCATAAAAGTGCAAATATTTTGACTAAAACTTTGTTAAAAAATCGTTGATGTAACCTTTCAAACCGTTGTAACCGCTTTTCTCAAGTACGGGAATCCGAATTTGTCCTTTGATTCACAAAGCTTAACTTTATTGTTAAGTTTAGTTACATAGCTTAAAAACAAACTTTAACTTTGCTTTCTAAATCTAGGAGAATTTATGAGAAGCAGTACGACTCGACAGTCAACTGCTAACTGGTAACAGCTAACAGTTAACGGTCAACAGTTAACAATTGGATTCTGGACAGTTTTAAATCAAAGGATTGGTGATATTTATGGCGATTAAGCAACAGCCTAAGCAACCTCGTGGACGTATCATTGCTAAGGTATTGTTGGGTGTATCAGGATTATTCCTGCTTTTAAATTTGGTTTTACCCATTTTATTACCCTCTGGTCCTGCGGGGGTTCCCTATAGTTTATTTATTCATCAGGTGAAGTCAGGAGATGTTAGTCGTGTTTCTGTTGGGCAAAATCAAATTCGTTACCAGTTAAAAGGTGAAAACGGGGAACAGGGTGCGGTATTCGCTACTACACCAATTTTTGATTTAGAATTGCCGAAGCTTTTAGAGGAAAAGGGTATTGAGTTCGCTGCTACACCTCCTCCTAAAAATAATTGGTTTTCGACTGTGATTAATTGGGTTGTTCCACCACTGATTTTTGTCGCAATTTGGCAGTTTTTTATATCTCGCGGTGGTGGCGGTGGTGCTCAAGGTGTGCTTTCTATCGGTAAAAGCAAAGCTAAAGTATATGTAGAAGGTGAATCTGAAAAAATTACCTTTGTTGATGTTGCTGGAGTGGAAGAAGCTAAAACTGAGTTAGTGGAAATCGTAGATTTTCTCAAGACTCCGGGACGCTTTACCGAAATCGGAGCAAGAATTCCTAAAGGTGTGTTATTGGTTGGACCTCCCGGTACAGGTAAAACTCTGTTAGCAAAAGCTGTTGCTGGGGAAGCTGGAGTTCCTTTCTTTAGCATTTCTGGTTCAGAGTTTGTGGAAATGTTTGTTGGTGTGGGTTCGTCACGGGTGCGGGATTTATTTGACCAAGCGAAGAAACAAGCTCCTTGTATCGTATTTATAGATGAGTTAGATGCTATCGGTAAATCTCGTAGCAGTGGTGGTTTTTATGGTGGTAACGATGAACGGGAACAAACCCTCAACCAGTTACTGACGGAAATGGATGGCTTTGCTGCTGGTGATGCAACAGTGATTGTCTTAGCTGCAACCAACCGTCCTGAAACTCTTGACCCTGCTTTGTTACGTCCCGGTCGCTTTGACCGTCAGGTATTAGTAGACCGTCCCGATTTATCTGGTCGTGAGGCAATTCTTAAAATTCACTCCTTGAAGGTCAAACTCGGAGATGATGTAAATTTAAAGGCGATTGCTACCAGAACCCCTGGTTTTGCGGGTGCTGATTTGGCTAACTTGGTTAACGAAGCGGCATTATTAGCAGCACGAAATCAACGTCAAACTGTTGCTCAAGAAGACTTTGCGGAAGCTATCGAACGTGTGGTAGCAGGGTTAGAGAAAAAGAGCAGAGTGTTAAGCGATACTGAGAAAAAAATTGTTGCTTATCACGAAGTCGGTCACGCAATGGTTGGAGCATTAATGCCTGGAAGCGGTCGGGTAGAGAAGATTTCTATTATTCCCCGTGGTATGGCAGCATTAGGTTATACCTTGCAATTGCCAACAGAAGACCGCTTTTTGATGAATGAAGAAGAGTTGCGAGGTCAAATAGCGACTTTGCTGGGAGGACGTTCTGCGGAGGAGGTTATATTTGGTAGTATTACCACAGGTGCTTCCAACGATTTGCAACGCGCAACAGATTTAGCTGAACGAATGGTAACATCCTACGGTATGAGCAAAGTTTTGGGACCATTGGCTTATCAACAAGGACAACAGGCTATGTTCTTGGGTAACGGTTCTCCTAATCCTCGTCGTATGGTGAGTGAAGATACGGCTTCTTCTATTGATAGCGAAGTCAAAGAAATTGTGGAAAAAGCTCACGAACATGCTTTGGAAATTTTGAAACAAAATCGAGATTTACTTGAAGAAATTTCCACCCAATTGTTGGAAACAGAAGTTATCGAAGGGGAGAAGTTATACAGTATGTTGAGTCGTGTACAACCTGTAGACAAGGCTGCTTATTCTGTAGCTTAGTTAAAATAGTTTTTCTATTTGCATAACCCTTTAGAGACACGATTAATCGTGTCTCTATTTTTTGTTAAAAGTTCTTGATTGCACCAGAAAAGTCTGTGTTGCTTAATTTTGCCTTATCAAAATTAGCATTTGTCAAGTCAGCACCTCGAAAAGATGTTGTACCAAAAAGAGTAATCTCTTTTATAGTTTCTTTTAGGGTAATAATGGTAGCAACAATTGAACCTAATGACAAAAAAGCCCAAATAATTCCTTTAACTAGATTTTGCGTACTTAAAAAAGCACTTGCGACGGTTATCATCATAAAAGTAAACCCATAGGCCGCAACAGTACCTGCAACAGTTATTAGTACTAGAACTAAACCTTGAGTATAATAAAGACTTATAGTAGCCATCGACACTGCGGAAATTAATGCTGAAGTCACTGCTACTTGTGGATTTTCTACACCAAAAGCTGTTCCCCCATAAAAAAATCCTAACAAAGCACTGGAAGCTGCTGCTGAAATTATTGTTGCTATACGTTGTAGAATAGATGAAATAATAGTTGCTCTAATGGCTACAGCGATTCCCGCAACACCCAAGCTTGTAAATAAGGCAATACTGTAAGACCAAGTTGAGTTTTCTGGAGTAAGACCCAAAACAGCGAATATCATTTGACTGTGACTATGGAAAGTCAAAACAAAGATTATTATAGAAAAGAAGATTGATATAAGTAATTTAGTTAAAGGCTGACCAGCGATGACATTCTGGAAATTAGCTCCCTGTAGTGACGCTTGACTAAAATCACAACCTCTAATATCTGTCTTACTAAAATCAGCTTGATTAAGGTTTTTTCCTTTAAAAGATTGGTTACGTAAATTTTTGTGAGAAAAATTCCGTTTTGAAGAAGCGTTCATAATTAAGAAAATCTAAAATTATTAAAAATATCAGAAAGTATCAGAAAGTACCAGATGAATAATCAACGTAAAAAGAATTATATAATAAAATTATTATCAGCTTTGGGAATTAGTCTTCTATTTATACCACTGCTACTACATGGTAGACAGCATTTTCTTCGTCCAATGGGAACGATTAGAGAAAAAATGCTGTTTCAAGGTATTATTTACCAGCGAAATGCAGTTTCTATACCCCGTCCAGTAATGATTCATGTTGTCGCTATTGATTTGGCAACATCAGGAATAAAGGCTTTTGTCACCCCCGGAACGAAAGGTAAAGGAACAAAAGCGCGGACAGCTTCCGAATTTTTGGGAGAATTTAAGTTACAATTGGCGCTGAATGCCAGTTACTTCCAGCATTTTAGAGAAAAAACGCCTTGGGACTACTACCCTTACAGTGGAGACCCCAGCTACCCAATAGGAGAAGCAATTTCCGACGGAAATCGCTACGCACAACCAAGAGAAACATGGCCTGTATTTTGCATTTCACAAAACAATCGTATCCAAATTTTAGTTAGTACTAAGTGTTCCGAAGATACAATCAGCGGAGTTGCTGGTCGTGAAATTTTAGTCAAAGATGGGCAACCCCTAATAATAAAATCTAAGGACGATAAACCTTACGCTCGTGTCGCAGCAGCGATTGACAAAGAAAACAAAAAATTATGGCTAATAGTTGTTGATGGTAAACAACCCGAATACAGCGAAGGACTTACCAATGCTGAGTTAGCAAAGTTTATTGCTTCTTTGGGTGCCCAGACAGCAATTGGTCTAGACGGTGGTGGGTCTGCAACCTTAGTCATGGCAACAAATAATGGTATAAGCGTTCTAAATGCTCCCATTCATACTAAGATTCCTATGCGTGAGCGTCCTGTTGCTAACCATTTGGGGTTTTACGCTGTGCCAATAAACGCAAATTTACATACAGACCTAACCCCCCTACCCCCCTTCCCTACGAGGGAAGGGGGGAATTAAAGCCTCTATCCTATCCACAGAAGATGTCTTTACTCAAATCTCATAATATATTTTGCTGAGCAATGATGAAAAGCCTATAAAATAAGTACTTTCAGCTAAATAAAGGCTTACTGAACATTTATAGAAATGTAATGTGTCTATAAAAAAAATCAAATTTAGTTGCTTTTTTATACGTAAGTTTTTACACTAACTAAAGTTATATCTAAGAGTAAACACTTAAAAAACTACTTGTGTGTAAAGCACTAAAGTAATTTACTTACTGAGCTAATTTTATTGGCACAGATGTTACGAATAATGCGATGGATTAATATCACATCGCGAGATTTTTCATGTGCAGTACTACCAAAAAAACTTTAAAACAATGACAGTAATAACAAAACCAAACCTATTTAATAAACAAAAACTGCAAATACAAATAGTTAAAGACTTTGATAAACTTCAATGTCATGCTGATTCTTGGAATCGTCTTGCTTTTGAAGCAACTCAGCAACTACCAATGTCTTCCTATGCTTGGGTATCTTCATATTTTGAACATTACTTGCAAGCAACGGAATCATGGATTTGTTTATTTGCTTATCAAGGTTCAGAGTTAGTAGGTGTGATGCCATTAATTGTGACCCCCAAGTATTTCTTAGGGTTTGAATTTATTTTACTGCTGACACGTAACTCTACCCAATCATGTTCAATTGATATATTGGCTAAGAAAGGGTTGGAAAATATAGTAATTCCAACTTTGATTGATGCTGCCAAAAAATCTTATTCTAATTTAATTGGCATAAGATTAGAAAGATTACCTGATAACTCACCAACTATCGTAGTTTTAGAAAATTTACCGAATGTCACTCTCGTAAAAGAATTTGATAGTGTAGGAGCTTATTTAAAAATCACAGACAGTTTTGAACAATACCGAGCCAATCTCAGCAGTAATTTTAGAAGCAATCTCAACAAAGCAGCAAAAAAGCTTCATCAGCTAACAGGTGTGAAAATAAGTTTACTTACGAAAGACAATGCTGATGTAAAATTTTTGTCTGAATTAATAGATGTAGAAGTAAGAAGCTGGAAAGGTAGTACGGGAACGGCAATCTGTGATTCACTCGCTGATATCTTTTTCTATAAAAGTTTAACGTCTCGTTTGTTAGAAGCAGGTTTATTAGAATGGCATATTCTTGAGGCTGAAGGTAAAGTAATTGCGATTAATTTAGCTGTTAGGTTAAAGCGTGTGATTCTTGTTTGGAAGCTCGCTTATGACCCAAACTACTCTAAATGTTCTCCTGGAAGTATACTTATGGAACAGGTAGTTAAATCAGCTTGCGAGTCGGATAATATTGATGAGATTAATCTCATGACTGACCATGCTTGGTACGATAACTGGAAAATGGACAAACGCGATTACTATAATATTCGTTTATATCCGCATACAGCTATTTCTTTTTTATTGGGATTCTTGCCTATGTATATCCGCCAAAAATTACGTAAGCTTAAACAAAAATAATATAGACCTAACCCCCTACCCCTCTTGGGGGGCTACCGTGTACACACAAGTCGGAATTAACCTGTCATTGCGTTCACGGTAGCCTTGGGGGGAGGTTGTTGGAGGTGGGGTTTTCTTGGTTTTCTAATTTAATAGTTCCTCAGTCACCTGAATTCTGGAACAAATAATTTTCTCTGTTACCGTAAAGCCAGTTTTATTATAGTTTAGATGAAAAATTACTCTACTCAATCTTGAGTAATTTGCTATTGAATACTATCAAGTATTCACCTAGTAAAGGAACAGTATACTTAATATTAAATTGTGAACCTGACGCGACTTTTTTTATGTTAAAGATGAAGGAATAGGTATTCCTGTAGAAGACATAGAGAAGATTTACGAACCATTTTATCGAGGTCAAAATATTGAAAATATAGTTGGTAGTGGACTGGGATTAGCTGTTGTGAAAAAATGTGTGGAGGTACATCAAGGAGAAATTTTTGTATCGAGCAAAGTCGGAGTTGAGACAAAATTTACTGTCAAAATACCTCAAAATTCCGTTATTAACACAGAGGTGAATCCATATTTTGCGAAAGCCTCCTAGTATTATGTCCGACTAAACACTTGTAATTAGGTTCGTAGTTGCGTTAAAATGCAATTCCTGATTTCGATTTATAAAATGGCGCTAAAGCGCAACTACAAACCTTTTGCCTACTGTATAACAGTTTGCCCTGTACCGAGTAATTTTTTTTCTGCTTTTTTGCTCAACTTCTGACCTCCATAATAGGATTTATGGTAATAATGACCTGCACTACTTTCTGATGTAACACCATTCACAACAATCCCCAACATCCGTTGTCCTGATTGCTGAATTTGAGCTTTTACGACATTCGCTGCATCGGATTCCAGTATTCCTGGACGTGCCACTAGTAACATTCCATCTCCTAACTTACCAAGAACTTGTGCTTCAGAAGCTGCGGTTATAGGTGGAGTGTCAATAATCACAAAGTCATATTCTTTAACGGCTTCTTTAAGCAATGCCTTCATTCGTTGGGAATCAATCAATGCTAGTGGATTTGGCGGAATAGTTCCAGCAGTTAATATATCTAAGCCAACTAAAGCTTCTTGCGCGGAATTGCTCAATTCATTTTGACCAACTAACACATTACTCAATCCTGTTAGATTGTGAAGTTCCCAAAGATGATGTTGACGTGGATGACGCATATCTGCATCGATTAATAGCACCTTTGCTCCCATCTGTGCTTTTGCTACTGCTAAGTTCGCAGCAACAAAGGACTTACCCTCATCTGGTACAGAACTACTTACCACAACCACCTGTAGTTGTTTGTCAGATATCGTGAAAGCCAGATTAGTCATCAACATTTCAAAGGCTGCACTGACCGGAGAGTAAGGATTATCTCTGGTAGCTAGTTCTGACACTTCATCATTTTTGGACTTCTTAGTTAATTTAGGAATGGTTCCCAATAAAGGGTAACCAAATAGCTGTTTAACTTGGGTAAGACTCTTCAAGCGTTTATCAAGAGATTCCAATGCTAAAGCTGAGGCTACACCTAAGACTGTTCCTAAAAAACCTGCTAACGCGAGGTTTCTAGTTAATGAAGCAGAAATTGCAGCTTTGGGAACTAAAGCTGTTGAAACTATTCTTGCATTACCAACCTGTTGCTTTTCCGCAACTTCAACTTCCTGCAATTGCTTCAGTACTTGTTGATAAGTTGTCTGAGGTACTTGCAACTTTCTTTCTAACGCTCGCTGTTGTTGTTCTAATTTAGGTAAAACTCTCAATCTACCTTGCTGGTTTAAGAATGCTTTCCGTAAAACCTGTAGTCGGTTTGTTAATGCTAAGGTGGTGACCTCTGAATTTACCAGTTCTGCTGTCAAATTTTGTGCCAGTTGTCCAACCTGTAAATCTTTTGGAGCTAAAGATTCGGAAGCTCCTACGGTTTCAGTAACTCGTTTAGATAATTGCTGTCTGAGAGCTTCTTCTTTATCCCTCAGATTAACCACTTGTGGATGTTCTTCGGTCAAGCGAGTTAAAAGAACAGCTAACTCATTTTGTACTTTTTGATATTCTACTAAAACTTGTTGAACTGCTGTAGATTGACTAATCGTACTTATATTGACAGCTTTTGGTGTAGTTAATCGCAATTGATTTTGTAAAGCAAGACTACGAGCAGTTGAATCTTTTATTTCCGCTTCAGTTTTTGTAATTTCTTCGGTTATATTTCTGAGCGCTTCTACCCCAACTTTTGCTTCTTCGTCTAGAGAAACAACTCTATTTTGGTCTTTAAAACGACGCAATGCAGCTTCAGCTTCAACTACTCTTTTCTCTATTTGTGGTAATTGCTTATCTAAAAACTCTCGTGCAGCAGTTGCCTTTGAGCGATTTGCGCGAACATTACTTTCTAAATAAACATTCATTAAAGTATTTATTACATTCGCAGCTTGCTGAGAGCTAGTACTACGAAAAGATAGCCTCATTACGTCTGTCCCTGCAACACTAGTAACTTGCAGACTTTTCAGAAAATCATCAATTTCTAGAGGTTTACCTTGACCATCTTTGAGTTGTAGTTTTTCAATAGTTTTTTCAACAATTGGATTAGAACGAATAATCTCTGCTTCTGTTTCCAAAGGATTACTGCTGTTGGTCAGACCAGTCAGTTCTCCTGCTTTACCACCTAAACCTGTTAGTGGTGATATACCACTTTCTTTATTAAGAATTAACTTACCTTGTGCTTCATAAACAGCTTTTTGCCTCAAATTATAAAAGGCTGATAGACCCATCACAGAGCCTACGACAAGAACTATAACAGGAGAACGCCTTTTTAAGACCTGCCAGTAATTTTGTAAATTAACGTTATCTTGTTCTACTTGATTAACCATAGTATCTGTCATATTAGCCACAACAAAAAATAAACGACATTCTAATAACTAATTGATGCAAACTCCTAATTAAAACTAACAGCTTATTTATTGTATGTTCCGGATTTTTTTATCAATAACAGCGAATTGCGTACTTACACTTAAATTGTTTTTCACCATACATTGTATGTTTGTTTAAGAAAATGGGGTGAGGGGTTACAACCCTTCATTATTTAGGACTTTTTTATTGAATCGCTAAAAGAGTAGTACATATTACATCATCATTTTTAAAAAGTAATTGTGGTATTTACTGACATTTTTAAATTTCAAAAATAAACGAGCTCAAAATTTTCGGTTTGAGAGGTTATAGGCTGGGTCATCCTAAACAGATGTTACGCTGCCGTGCTTCATCCCAACCTACAAAATATGTAATACTTTCGTAGTATGAATTAGAATTCCTCTTGTAGGAAAGTCCCTAAGGTCTCAATACTGCTCGGTTAAGAATATTTGTAGGTTGGGTTGAGGAACGAAACCCAACAAAGTCTTGCAAATGTTAGGTTATTTGAAGCGGACGCTACGCGAACGTTCCTCAACCCAACCTACAATTTCTTATCTTTTTGAGCTTAACCGAGCAGTATTACCTAAGGTTTGTTCATAGAAATTCTCAAGTCCTTAAGAACTTTACCAATTAAGATAAAGTTAGACTCTTTTGACAATTTTTTTAAAACTTGAAGGTCACTTTTTTGCACAATTTTATTGTAAGCGTTTATCGCCTTGTTTAATTTGTTGACATCGACGTTAGATATACATTGAGGGGAGCTTTGGTCTCTATTATTTACGTTATCCGCAACAAGTTGTACAGGTTTTAATTTTAATAAACTAGTGGGAATTCCAGGTCTGTCTGCGGCTGTAGAATCAACGATACCAGATAAAGCACTGACAAGATTTGTTGTTAAATCCGAAGAAACTCCTAAGCTACTTATATATTTTTGAACTTTATTCTGTACATCCATATCACTTCCATTGGATAAAAGTCCAAGAATTTCGCTTCTTAAATCTTTAAATTCCGTATCACTAGAACTGAAAGCACAATTAATATTTTTTTGAACCTCTCCTGGGACACGAATTCTCCCATCTGGTCCAATTGTTGCTTCCAGACCGGGAGCAATTTGAGGAGAAGTAGCTTCTGGGTTAGGGTTAAAAGTATCCCCAGAAAAAGGAGAGGATTCTTCTGTTGTTCCTCGAATTGAAGTTTGACCTGCATTAGCTTGGGTGGATAGACCCATAACAGAAGCAAACAAGATTAATGTGAAAAAAATGAATTGTTGTTTTTTCATAATTTTTAAGGGAGTGGGGAGTGGGGAGTGGGGAGTGGGGAGTGGGGAGTGGGGAGTTGGGAATGGGGAGTTGGGATTGGGGAGTGGGGAATGGGGACTGGGGAATGGGGAGTTGGGATGAAAGATAGGTATTACTCTATAAATCACCTCCCAACAATTAAAACCGGAAACTGTACCCAGCGCTTAAGGATAAACCACGTCCAGTAGTTAAATTACTAGTCACATCAGTAACAACTGCATTGACGACCAATGGAGTCTTTTTGAAAGGTACAAAAGAAACACCTGCATTCAAAGCATTTCCTGTCCAGCTAGAAACTAAAGATACTTGTGGTGCAACTCGTAAACCTAAACTCCCAAAAAGATTAACACCGTTCTGATTAGATTCTATTGCCCCTTTAGAACGAAAACTACCACTACCAAGACCAACTGAAACAGTTAAAGGCAATTTATTATTTGGATTACTGGGTTGTAGTGTCCATGCTTTAGTTACAACTCCATAGATAGTATTTTTTGCTCCAGTTGCATCTCCCCATCTAATTGCATTTGACCAACCAACAGCTACTGATGTACTATCACCTAAGTATCTATGTAGCTTTAAACCAATACCACCACTATCACCGAAATCATTAGGACTGACACTAGAAATATTTGCACTAACTTCTACCCCAACATCTTTCACTGGGTTACCCAAACCAAAGCCAGCAGATAAAGAACCATCTACTCTGTCTCTACCGCTCTCTAGAGGAATGCTTATCCCACCTCCAATGAAGGCTTCACGCGAACTCGCACCGTATGCAGAAGGAGTACCAGCCGTTGAAGCAGGAGATGCTGCTGGAGGGTCGTTGAATATAACAATGGGTTCAATTAGTAGTTCTCGACGTAATTGATTAGCATCTGCAATAGCATTATTTTCGATATTAGAAGAAATACTATCTGTAGTTTTTTGGGATAGCCTTTGCTCTTTTTTTTCTTCTTTAGAAAGCTTCGTACGATTGATTAAGCTTCTACTAGTTTCTACATTTTTCTTTATTTGGGAAGATATATTTTGACTTTGGCTAGCAGAGTCTATTGCCTTATTTTTAATAGATAAAGGCTTATAGCTAGTAGAATAAGAATCTAATTGACTGCTCTCAATATTAGTAATATTTTCAGATACATCCAATACCATTTTCTCAGATTTAACTGATATCTGTGAAATTGATTCTTTTTCTGGCTTAATTTCACCAGAGGATGAAAAATTTTGCGGAGTATTTTCAGAAATTGGTTCACTTGCAAGTGATTGGTTAATAGGGATAATTGTGGCTAGCGCTAATGAAGTACCTAAAGTTATCCCAAATTGAGAGCAAAAATAAGCCACAAAATGTAAATTAGGCTCAGCAACACAATGCAATATTTTTCCTTTGTCCATAATTTTCTCCTTAGGTAAGCTTAAAAGCTATGAAGGTTAACAGCTATTTTCAAATAAATAGACCACACGCTTAACTTCCTCCGAATCTTCGGACATTTTGGTCTTGTTATTTTTAATTCAATTACCCGAAAAATGCTAAAGGGCTAAAACCCTACTACAAACCATCAAAGCTTGTATGGCAGACCACTAGCGTAAAAAGCCAGAAAGCAAAAAGCCTTACTTCACAAGCTTTTTTGCGTTTTTCAACTAGAAAGTTCTTTTAGTCAAGCTACACTAGTTAATTCAAATTGCACACCTGTACTTTTTTTGGAGAGATGGTAGCGGTAGTGTTAATTTTAACAAAGCACAGCCTTGGATTCCAACTTTTATATCACGTTCGTAATGCTTTACACCCAGTAAAATAAATGCTTTATAGCTCTCAGCGTATTCCTGTCATAATTTATAGCCTTTAAAATCTTCAGTGGCAATAGTAACGTCTTAAAAATATGCTTTTTCTATATAAATCCCGTAATATTACGCAAGTAACACTTTTGCTATAGTTGAAGGCTTTAACTGTTGCATTTGTAATACAAAATCTAACTGTAAGGCCATCTTGCCGTGCCTTTTGGTTTCTAGATACAATAGCCAGTTCCTAAATTTTAAGATTGATTCCTGAAGCGTCTGCATAAATATACAGGTGTGAGTAAATAATAACATAAACATAACAAAAGTAAATGCCAATTTGGCAATTGTTATATCTATGAAATTTGTATAAAAAATACAGTCCTTTATATTACCTTTAGCAAAATACTACTATTACCAGGATAGTATTAACACTTAGGTAAAAAATTACCTTTGTGGGAATCAGGGAAAATATTTTATGAAGATGAAACAGATGAAACAACAGTTAGAGCTTAGCAAATGTTGTTTACTATTTGGCACATCACTTTTAGCTAGTTGTATGTTTGCTATTTCACCTAGTAGAGCAGCAACTTTTGCTTTTTCTGAAGGTTCATTGACTTTTACGGGCTTTAGTAAAAATCCTTCAGGTACTTCTACAGATTTTAATGAGTTTGTCAGAGCTATCAGTAAAGATGGTAGTGTCATTGCTACGGCTAATGGAGATGTAAATTTTACAGTGGTTCCACCACAAGCATCTAGTATATCTTCCAGTTCAGCCTCTGGTAATAATGGAGATTACTTAGGACAAGCAAAAAGTGATACGACTCTTCTCGGTAGCTTCCTTGTTGAAGAGAATCAAGTCTTTTCTTTTGATTTTGAAACATTATTTAATTTAAAAACATCAATCGATAATTCTGCAAAGGAGTCTGCAAACACATTCGGAGATACTTTTTGGCAACTAGTTGATACAAGTGACAATAGTGTCTTGGAATTTTTTAGTATCACAGGTAATCTAGCTACGGAAGGAGATAATGATTTTCTTGATATTCAAAGTAGCAATAATATTGTCTTCAATTCGTTATCGCAGGATATTGCTTCTGGAGGGAAAAAAGAATCTGCTGTAGCGGTAGTAAAAGGTTCTCTGCGACATTCTTTTACTAAGCAAACTCGTTTATCTTTAATTGGAATTAACACTAATCGAACAGAGGTTAAAGTTCCGGAGTCTTCCAATGCTATGATTTTTCTTCTTTCCAGTGGTATTCTTGGGATTTTGATAAAACGGAAGCAAGAAGATAAAGCAACGATTTTATAACTTTATTACTAAGAGTGTGTCATATGACACACTCCTAGACATTGTACTGGAATTGAAATCAGCAAGCAATTGTTGCTTGTACTCGTTATTTAACCTTAATATTTCAGACATAAAAATTTTTTTTAACGCAATATCACATCTTTCTTTTATTCTCCCCTTCCCTCATAGGGAAGGGGTTAGGGGGTTAGGTCTCTTTATTAACTTTAAAAATTAAAACTGATACTGATAACAAGCAGCTAATGCAAGAGCCAAAGCATCTGCTGCATCATCTGGTTTAGGAATATTATCCAAACCTAACTCCTGTGCAACCGCTGTTTGTACATCATATTTATCAGCCTTTCCATACCCTGTCAGCGACTGTTTAACTTGGCTGGGGGTAAACTCCACATAAGGTAATTTATGCTGTCCTAGCACCAACATTAACACACCCCGCGCCTGAGCGACTAAAATGGTATTCGCCATGCGGTAAAAAAAGAATTTTTCAATGGCGACTAAATCAGGTTGTACTTGTTCAATTAGGGTGTGCAAATCGTCGAACAAAGTGCATAATCGCTGTGTCATTTCTGCATCTGCTGACGTAGATATTACGCCAAAATCCAGCATTTTTACTGAGGATTCTTGTAGTCCTGTATCGTTGGATTGGCAGATAATAGCGCCAAATCCTAAAAGAGCAAATCCTGGGTCTAACCCTAAAATACGCTTTTCCATTCATTTTTATTTACAAAAACCAGGGAACTATATGAAGTTATATACTGACAAGTTAATATGGGAGCTTTTATACACAGGGAATTAATAAATGTAATAATTCCACGCTGAGCGTTTAAGCTAAGTAGTGTAAATTTTCTGTTAATCATTATTTGTACCACTGTCATGATTCTGGTATGTCAATTGGTTTTCTCAAACAAGCCTTAAATGCTTTGCAACAGCAGTCTAATCGTCACACCCCCTATCGAGTTAACCAATACCTAAAATGGTTGGCTCCAGGGCTTTCGGTAAAGCGCTGGTTGCTAATTAGTGTGGGTGGTGTGGTGCTAGCCTGTTTGGGGTTAGCAATTTGGGTCAAGTTAACTCCCATTTTTTGGGTGTTAAAGTTTTTTAGACGCTTTTTAGGTTTCATTGCCGACATTTTACCTAATTATGTCAGCGGCCCATTGGTTTTAATATTGGGCTTACTATTGCTACTTTGGGGACAAAGCCGCACTGTAGGCTCGGTTACCTCAGTTCTCAGAACAGAAGGAGACGAAGAACTCGTTGATGTTCTTTTGGCTCATCGTCGATTATACCGAGGACCGAAAATAGTTGTTATTGGAGGTGGTACAGGACTTTCGACGCTTTTACGTGGTCTTAAAGCCTATAGTGCTAATATTACCGCTATTGTCACAGTTGCTGATGATGGTGGTTCTTCCGGGCGTTTGCGTCAAGAATTTGGCGTTTTACCTCCAGGCGATATTCGTAACTGTTTGGCTGCATTAGCATCAGAAGAAAAATTATTAACAGAATTGTTTCAATACCGTTTTCGTGCTGGCGATGGTTTGATGGGGCACAGTTTTGGTAATTTATTTTTAACCGCCATGAGTGATATCACTGGCGATTTAGAGCGAGCAGTTGTTGCTAGTTCTAAAGTACTGGCGATTCGAGGGCAAGTACTCCCTGCCACCCTCAGTGATGTACGTCTTTGGGCTGAATTAGATGATGGACGTTGCATCGAAGGCGAGTCTAAAATTACCGAAGCTGGTGGTAATATAGCCAAGATTGGTTGTATTCCCGCTAATCCTCCCGCTTTACCTGCCGCCATTAAAGCCTTAAAAGAAGCAGACTATATCATCATGGGTCCCGGTAGTCTTTACACTAGCGTCATTCCCAATTTGTTAGTCCCCGAAATTGCCGATGCGATCGCAAACGCCAAGGTTCCCAAAATTTACATCTGTAATATCATGACCCAACCAGGAGAAACCCAAGGCTACAGCGTCGCAGACCACATACGCGCAATAGATTTTGCTTGTGGTAGAGCGCTATTTAACGCAGTACTAGTACATACCAAAGCTCCTAGCTCTCTTGCATTAGTACGTTACGCCAAAACTAACTCTCATCCTGTTTTCCTTGACCGGGAAGAAGTCACAAAGCTGGGACGGCGAATAATACAAGGGAATGTAATGGAAGAAGACCACATTGGTTGCGTGCGTCACAATCCTCAAAAACTAGCAAAAGTAGTCTTGCGATGGTACAGTAAAACCCACCACGGGATATGGAAGTAGTTGACTGTTGACTGTTGACTGTTGGCTGTTGGCTGTTGGCTGTTGACTGTTGAAAAGTAGTTATTTGATATTAACTTGTTGAGTATTATCTTAGTTTTTAGTAATCAGCCATCAGTCAACCGTCAACATATGAAAATTAATTTAGCAAATGCGGAGACGACGCGAAAGTTAGGTGTAACTATCGGTCGCTCGCTTAATCCGGGGAGCACAATTTTATTAGAAGGTGATTTAGGAGCAGGTAAAACTACCCTGGTACAGGGTATAGGAGAAGGTTTAGGTATAACAGACCCAATTGTTAGCCCTACTTTCACCCTCATCAACGAGTATCCGGAAGGACACATTCCCCTTTACCATCTGGATTTGTATCGTTTAGACCCACAATCCGTAGCAGAATTAAACTTAGAAGCCTACACCGAAGCCATCGAAGTTATACCAGGGATTGTAGCTATTGAGTGGGCTGAACGAATGCCATACAAGCCCTATAGCTACCTAAGTATTTGTTTGAGCTATGGAGATGAGGACACTCGTGTTGCCGAAATAAACTCTGTTAATTGCACTATCAGTGAGGAAATTTCCTCTTTTGTTGACGGTTGACAGTCAACAGTTAAACCTATCTACCGCTTCCGCGTTCGCTAGAATCGTTGATAAACATTGTTATTTTCCCTGAATTTAGTTTTACAATTTTTGGCTACGGAATAAAATTCAGTATTGACATCTGCTTTTTTTCTTGCTATCAAAGAAATTACGTACGTGAATTTGCAGATGCATGTACTGCTCCGGAAAGAAAGCTCACTTACGCAAAATCGCCCGATTTGTAAAGTGAATTTTCATTGCCATTGATTGACTTGGATATTTCTTAGATATTTCTTAGATATCTACCTTGGATATCTACCTTGGGTATCTACGCTTTCATCAAGTCAAAACCTTCTCTAACCTCATAGGTCTCGCTAACTCATGAAGGAGGTATCGCGGTTTTCCCAGTTGATTTTTTTGTAACTTTAACAAAGTATCAAAAAAGGAAATCCCAAGTGCGCTTAGGAACGGTGAAGTAATTGAGAACATAAGCCTTTCCTCGAAATAAATCAGAGTTTTTACAGAAACTCAGTAGCAAAATGTAACCGAATTAATCCTCTCGAATGACTACAAGCACTGAGAGAACAAATCCGGAAAGTAGATGAATCTAACTGAAGTCAAAAACAGTTAAACGACCACGAGTAGCTTTGAGGTCGCTTTTGCTGTTCCTCGGCTTAGTGTTCCCAATTCAGGTTCATAAGATATACACAAAAAGTCACTATTTATAAAGAATTAGCTTAATATAATATAATTAAATCGAAATTAACTTTTCTAAAAGATAATCTAATCTTTTGAAGTGTTGATACTGTTGATGTGCCCGATATTACGCATTTGTGTTTTTTGGGCAAAACTTTTGTAATATTGGTATCTGTATCACAAATTCTGTTCCTGTTCCCAGAGTTGAAACACATTCCAGCTTTCCGGAGTGGAGTTCCACAATAATTTGATAAGTAATTGACAAACCTAAGCCAGTTCCCTTACCAATATCTTTAGTTGTAAAAAATGGGTCAAATAATTGTGAGCGTACTTTTTCATTCATTCCCAAAGCATTATCAGCAATTCTAACTAAAGCCCATTCATTATTAATCACTTCGGTTTGAATATGAATTTGAGAAGGTTCTGATTCTTGATTATTATTGTCTATCTGTTGTTTATTTTTTTCTTCTAAAGCATCAATTGCATTCACAATAATATTGATAAATACTTGATTAAGTTGTCCTGGAGAACAATATACTAAAGGTAAATTCCCATAGTCTCTAATTATTTGAATACCTTTATAATTTTTTGATGTTGGCTTCAGACGATTATTTAAAATCACCAAAGTACTGTCTATCCCATCATGAATATTGACTTGTTTAAATTCTGCTTCGTCTAGCCGCGAAAAAGTGCGGAGCGATTTAACTATTTGACAAATCCGTTCTGCTCCCATATTCATAGACTGAAATAATTTCTCTGAATCCTCTTTGATGAACTCAAGTTCAATAACTTTAATTTCTTTCTGAATAGCGGCAATCGGTTCTGGATAATGCTGCTGATACAGGTTCAAAAGTCTTATTAAATCATCAAAGTAATTTTTAGCATGGTCTAAATTACCATAGATAAAGCTAACTGGATTATTAATTTCGTGAGCGATTCCAGCAACTAAAACTCCGAGAGCAGACATTTTTTCAGATTCTATGAGTTTTACTTGTAACGTTTTAAGATTTATCAGCGCGGTTTCTAACTCTTGGCTACGTTTTTCTAGAGAAAGTTGCGATTCTTCTAACTCTTGAATCACATTTTTGAGGGTAAATTCCCTGATTTCGCTGGCTTTCTCTAACTGTAGCCTATCAGCTTCCGAACGCTCCAGCTTTTTTTTTAATATTCGTACGCTTTTTTCTAACTCTTTTAGCCTGGTCTCGTAGTCTGTTGCTTCCATGAGAATTTATTTTGTTCCCAGTAGCAAAGTGACAAATGTTTCTTGGTGAAAGTAAGTTTCACCTTCGGATTCTAAGGGTGCAAATTCTCCATAGGTATAAAATCCACATATAGGAACTTCTCTTGGTAATGCGTCTTTTATAAGTTGATACTCTTCTTTTGACCTTGTACCTAAGAGCCAACGACGACAGCAACAGGAAAATATTAAAACGGCTTCTAGTTCGGTTCCAGGATAGTGAGCTAATGCAGTTTGAAATGAAGTTTTAGATGCTGCTATTATCTCATCTCTGTTGATATCTGTGATTCTCACCATTGCTTGTTCGGGAATATCGCCTAAGAAATTAATACTACCAGCTTCTGTATCATAGGTATTTGGCACCCGCATATAATAACGATTGCTATCCCCTTCATAAACAGCTAATGGATTTTCTGCACTTGGTGGTCTATCGCCTAAGTTGCTGCTGTAAAATTTTAGTGCTGATTCACCGTCAACTTCATACATTACAGTTCCGGTTGCTTTGGTGACAATCCTTTTGCGTCCCATTGGTTGCCAACCACAGCCAATACCGAAAGAAAATAAAATATCCCCAGAAAAGATGAGTACGGGTAGGGAATCGGTTAAAACTTCGGTGCCAAAAAACTGGTAAGTCTTTTTCAGCCTATATTGGTCTCCTGCTGTACCTCCAATAATTGGTATTTTTCTACCTAAGGCCGATTTTAGTCCTTTAAGCATTAACTCTCCATTTGTCGTACCGTTTCCTGTATAACTAGCTGGTAGGGTAATACATAATTTTGCAGTAGTTTTACTATTCTGGGTAGCTTGTTGGACAGCTTGCTCAGCAGCTGCAATGGGGTTTTCACGCGCTCCATAACCAATACCAACAGAAATTTCTACAGTATCTGAGCAAAAAAGCATCAATGTTAGAGAATCTTGCTGAAATCCTAATATAGAAGACATCTCACCATCTGTGGTGCAGCCAATTAAGTTAAGTTCAGGAAACACCCGATTAATTTCCTTGAGAATCAGAGCATGGTCAAAATCAATGGCTGCAAATAAGATACCTGCTTTGGGTGAAATACTCCCCAAATCAGCGCTACATTGACGCAAAACTTCCTCGATTGCGTCCTGTGAATCTGGGTCGTCGCTGTGACCGATAACAACCTTAAGCATTTGAGTCCTCTTAGGCAAATTCTAGTCTTTGACTTTAATTGGTAATTTCAGGTTGCCCAAAATAGAGGTGCTTATAACATAGAAAGTGATTTTAATTAATTAATTATCATTTAATTATCACTAAAGCTTTATCAAAGTGGTATGCGAGCAATGTTACAAGAAGGCAAAATGAGGGAACTATCTAAATAATGCCTCTATTTTTATTTAGGGGGCTGACTATTGCCACCAACTAATTGCTGGCAGAGTGATACTTCTACAGGAAAAATGTTATGAAACAAAATTTAATATTCTTTGCTTTTGTGACGATACTGTTAGTTGGGCTGTCTAGTTGTTCAACTAGCGTTAGTCAGACCACCTCAAACACCAAAGAAAATACTATAGAAACTCAAACTCCAACCTCCACTCAAGCTTCTATCAAAATCGGCGGTTCAAGTGCTGCATTTAGCGCTCTTAAAGCCCTGACAACAGATTATGAATCTACATTAAAAAACATTAAAGTTACCCAACTGGAACCGGGACAATCCGAAAACGTAATTGCGGGAGTTAAACAGGGAATTATAGATGTTGGCGCGATTACGAAAATACTAAAACCAGAGGAGAATGATGGCACATTAGAGTTCCGTAAGCTTGCCAAAGATGGACTCCTGATTGCTACCCATAAGAGCGTAACAGGGGTTAAAAACCTTACTACTGAAAATCTCAAAGGTATTTATGGGGGGTCAATCGTTAATTGGAAAGAATTAGGGGGACCCGACGCCAAAATTTTAGTCTTAGACCGTCCAGAAGATGAATCTGCCAAGCGTCTTTTACGTAAACATTACCTGGGGCAGGATATGAAGAATTCAAAAGAAGCTGTGGTACTCAGAAAAGAAGGAGAACTGATTCAGTCTATTCAAAGTACTCCCTATAGTATTGGGGCATTTTCTCTGGCTTATGCTATTTCCCACAACTTACCAGTAAATCGTCTCAGCCTCAATGATATTGAACCTACGGGAGACAATATCAAAACAGGTAAGTATCCAATGGTGCGTACCCTAGGTATAATTTGGAAGAAAAACGCCACCGATGCGACCAAAGGTATGATTGACTATATCTTTGGCCAACAAGGAAGCAAGGTTCTAGAGGAGTCTGGTTTTGTTTCTGATACTCCAAAATCTTAGGTAAAGAAATTGTGAGCATCCGAGAAAGATATAAGCGTCTTCCTGTTTCAATTAAACTTTTATCTCCTCTATTGACGGTATTTCTAAGCTTATGGGCAGTTGGAACCTTGGGTTTCGGCTATTTTGCCAGAAATAATTTAGAACAAACGGCGTTAAAAGAGACAGAAGATTTTGCTTCTTTGGTACAACAAGATATCAAGCAAAAGCAAGAATTACTCCACTTGAAAGCCCGTTGGATTAATGAACGCAGTGATTTAATTAGTGCTGTTACTTCAGGCAACCGCTCCTTATTGCTTCGCACCGTTATACCTATTCTCGCAGCCTTAAAAGTAGATTTACTGAAAATAGTTGATACCAATGGCAAAATTTTGGTGTCTATGCAACAGGGGGAACTTACACAAGCCACATTAGAGGATAGTTTTCTTAAGCGTGCGGCTCAAACCGGAATGGATTTATCGGGAGTTCTACTGGCAGATAATCCTCCTTCCTCTTCTTTGGTTGCGTTGCTCTCAATTAAATCCAGAGAAAAAATTTTGCCTAGCTTGGTAGTTGGAACCGTAGTTGACAACGCAATGCTCCAGCAAATTCGCGGTAAAACAGGTATTCATCTAGTCGTCTTCCAACAAAAAAGGGTTACAGCTTCTACCTTGCCGCTAGAACGTAATCAATTTTGGCAAGCTCCTAAGCCAGAACAATTGCCTACAAAAATGGAAATTGCAGACGAAGATTATTTTGTTAAAACAGTTGAAATACAAGGTTTTGATAACACAACCCTTAAAATTGCTGTGTTAAAATCTGCCAAAGCGACAGAAATCGCAGAGCAACAGTTATGGATTGTTGTTGGTGGATTTGGTTTGCTGGGAGCATTTCTTGTGACTGTAGTAACAATTTTCGGGTTCAGTGTAACGCAATCCCTGAGCAGTCGTATAAAAGACCTGACCCAGGCTACCCAACTACTCGCTGAGGGTGAGTTGACTACTCGTATTAAAGTAAATAGCTCGGATGAAGTGGGAATTCTAGCTCAGGGATTCAACATTATGGCAGAGCAACTTACGGCTCGCGACCAGCAAATTAGCCAACAGATGCAACAACTCGAAATCACCCTCAAAGAACTCCACCGCACCCAAGGGCAAATGGTACAGAGCGAAAAAATGTCAGCCTTGGGGCAAATGGTGGCAGGTGTGGCTCATGAAATCAACAACCCTGTTAGTTTTATTTATGGTAACCTAACTCATGTTAATCAATATGCCCAAGATTTGTTACAATTATTGCAAGCATATCAGCAGCATTACCCAAATCCGCCGGAATCACTTCAAGTTGAAATTGATGATATAGACCTTGAGTACCTGAGTAAAGACCTTACCAAAATGCTTCAGTCGATGGAAATAGGGTCTAATCGCATTCGTGACATTGTAATTTCGTTACGTAACTTCTCTCGTCTTGATGAAGCCAAATTTAAACCAGTCGATATTCACGAGGGAATTGATAACACATTAATGATTTTACAGCACCGTTTGAAAGCGGATGCAAAACGCCCAGAAATTAAAGTCGTTAAGGATTATGGCGTTCTTCCTTTAGTAGAGTGTAATGCCGGAGAACTCAACCAAGTATTTATGAACCTACTTGCAAATGCAATTGATGCTTTGGAGGAGTATAATCAAAAACGTAGCTTGCAAGATATTATTGCAAACCCTAGTATTATTTTAATTAATACCTCCAAAATAGAAGATAATCATGTGAGGATTACAATTGTCGATAATGGTATCGGTATTCCAGAAACAAAGCGTTCAAGAATTTTTGACCCATTTTTTACTACTAAACCTGTGGGTAAAGGGACGGGATTGGGCTTATCCATCAGTTATCAAGTGGTGACCGAAAGGCATCATGGCAAACTTTGGTGTGATTCTAGCTCAACCGAAGGAACGAAGTTTATTATTGAAATACCAATATCTGTCCTAAATTGATTTATTTATCCTGACTTATTAATCGAAGATAGAAATAAATTGGGTATCTCTTAATTTTGGATTTCTCAGATATTTTAAGCTATGAAAAACAAAAAGATAATTACTACAATTACATCTCACCACTCGCAATTTCATCTAAAGCTTTCGCATCAATGATGGTTATTTTTCCTCGCTTATATATCATGACAGGCTTCAAGCTTCCAATCAAGCGTACACACTCTTCATAAGTAATCCCAATACTGCGAGACATTTGGTAGTAAGGGAGATTCATCTTCAATATTTGTCCATTTGAAGATGAATTAGTACCATATTGCAACATCGTATATTGAATTAATCTTGCTAACCTAACTATCGCTCGTTCGGAAACTAGTCCGTGAATAGTATTATGTAGTAGCTGAATTCGTTGATTTAAAACAGTAATAATACGGAGTGCCAACTCTGGAGTTCTCCCAATCGCTTCTAGTAAAGCCTTACGCTCAACCGTAAGAATTTGACAGTTTTCTTGAGCAACCACTGTTGCTGGTGCAATTCCGTCACCAAATAAAGCAGGTGCAGCAAAAATCTCACCAACGGGTAAGATACGTAAAATTGTTTCCTTACCCGTTGCTGCTGTTTTCTTGATTTGAACCGTCCCAAACAAAAGAGCATGAAGTTTAGCGGGCACTTCTTCTCCTTCGTGCAAAATAATTTCTTCTCGCAAATATTGTCGAACTTGGCTATGAAGGAGCAACTGTTCTAATTGTTCAGTTTCTAAATCAGTAAATATAAGAATTTGAGATAATTGTTCGACTGTTGCCAGCATTATAATTTCGCATAATTACAAATTATGCATTACAAACTATGAATTATTTTAAGTTAGCATCTATCAAAAGCTGAAAAAATTATAAATAATTATATCTATCTGTAGCAAGGTTAAGCATCAAATACCAATTTTTACCATGTAACCAGTAGAAATGCGAAATAGTTAAACAATCGGAGATATTTATGACCTTTGCTACTAGTGACAAAACAAATGAGGCTCTACAAGTTTTTGATGGGTTTGATGTAGATACTAAGCTTGCTTTGTTGTGGTTTGGCTATCTAGATATAAAAGATGAGTTAAATCCTGTAAATACAACCTCTTCCCAAAGACTTGCGGAAGCTGTATTTAATCAAATTCAATCCATGTCTAAGCAAGAGCAGCTACAAGCTCAGCGTGATATAGCAAGCAATGCGGATACGACCATTAGCCGTGAATATTATGGTTTAGACCCTAGTGCTAGGCTTGATTTATGGCTTCGTTTGTCTCAAGGAATGGAAAAAGGTACTATCATTCCTATGCCTGAAGGCTATAAGTTACCTGAAAATACCAATGATTTTGTCAAAATGGTGAGTTCTTTAGAGTTTGAACAACGTATTGAGTTCACTCGTTCTGCTGTGATGAAAATGGGTGCGACTGCTAGACCTGGTACCCCTGTATAAAAAAAAGTATTGTGATTGTGGGGTGGGCATCCTTGCCCGCCCGGTTCTACGGAGACGTTACATGTATTTTACGGAGACGTTACATGTATTTTACGGGGACGTTACATGTATTTTACGGAGACGTTACATGTAACGTCTCTACATTAGGCTAAAAATTGGCGAGCTAAAAAGAAGCTAGAAATTGATTTTGCGTCTATTGGTTCCCCTTCCAAAATTGCCTTTTCTAATTCTTCTGGTGTCAAAAATACTGTTTCGATATCTTCGTCTTCGTCTTGTTCGGGGGGTTTTTCTAACTTTTCTAAATCTTGGGCTAGAAAGGCGTAAATAATTTCATCGGAGTAGCCGGGAGCTAAAATAAAATCTCCCAGTTTTTGCCATTTGTGAGCACGGTAACCTGTTTCTTCTTCTATTTCGCGTTTTATTGTGTCTTGTGGGTCTTCGTTTGGCTCAACTGTTCCAGCAGGAAATTCTAATACTCTGCCACCAACTGCGAAACGATACTGACGCACGAGTATAAGTTTACCTTCTGGGGTTACGGGTACTGCTAATGCTCCTCCGGGGTGTCGAACACACTCCCAGTCTCCCTCGGCTTTGTTGGGTAGACGCAAGCGGTTAACTTCAAAGTTAAATTTACGTCCTCTGTAAAATAAATTTTGGCGTAGCAGTTGGGGTAGTTCGCGACCTAACGGCATATTTGTTGATACTTAGAATGGGGGATGCACCCCATAATCATATGCTACGAATAAGTTTCTATGTCAGATAGTTCAAGTAACTATTTCTAGTTTTTCAACTAGTTGTGCGATAGTGCATTGGGAAACCGGGTCTATCCAGTCTGGAGCAATTTCTGCAAGAGGAAGCAGCACAAAGGCACGCTCCCACATTCGAGGATGGGGTATTTGTAGTATTGGTGTTTCTAAAATTAAATTGTCATACAATAACAAATCTAAATCTAGAGTTCGCGGCCCCCAGCGTTCTATGCGAACGCGACCGAATTTTGTTTCAATTTTTAACAAATGTTCTAATAAACTTGTTGGTGTCAGTTTAACTCGTACTACAACACAGCCGTTCCAATAATCTGGTTGAGGTGGGCCGATGGCTTTTGTTCTGTGCCAACTAGATTTAGAAACAAGTGTAATCAGGGGTGTTTGAGCTAAGGTTTCTATCGCTGATTCTAATATTGACAGACTATCACCCAGGTTACTGCCAAGGGCGATCGCACTCAAAAATTCCTTGTCTATATTGGCTTCAGGTTTTTTCAATTTTTATAAAATTTTTTATACTTAAAAATAAATTAGTGTAATTCTACACAGCTAAAAACAGTAATTATTCTTATAGTTTTTTGCCTGCGAATAATCTAGATTTTATCGTTGATAGGATATTATACTATCACTGACGTGGTGTGCCAATTGCCAAAATTAAAAAACGGTGTTTAGTGGCGCAACTACTTTAAGCGAGGAACAGTCGTGGCGAAGTTTAGCTCCTGGTTCAAGGATAAAACGGCTAAGTCAAATCAATTCCAGGGCAAAAAACCAGCATTGCCATCAAGCAATGAGGGAGAAAAACCTACGGAAAATGAGAGTTTAGCACCAACGAAGTTGGAAAAAACAAAACAGTTTTTGACTAAAGCGAAGACTGTATCATCAACTATATTAGATAAACTTCCGGGTGCTGGTAAACCACTTTATCGCAGGAGTTGGTTCTGGGCTGGGTTAGGTGTAACAGGTGGGATAGTGGGCTTGAATTATGGTATTTGGTCACTTGACCGAACACTACCTTCCAAAGCTGATTTTTCCTCTGTTGTTCGCGAACAAACCCTGACTATTAAAGCTGCCGATGGTACTGTTTTACAACAACAGGGAGAAGTAGGCAGAGAGCAACTCTTATTAGAACAAATACCCTCCAAGCTAAAAAAAGCTTTTATTGCCTCAGAAGACAGGAGGTTTGACCAACATAACGGAGTTGATAATCAGGGGATTTTGCGAGCGGTTTGGAATAACTTGCGCTCCCAAAACGTGGTGGAAGGTGGTAGTAGTATCACGCAACAACTAGCCCGAATTTTGTTCCTCAAGCAAGAGCGCACCGTATGGCGAAAAGTCAAGGAAATGCGTCTGGCTCAAAAAATGGAGGAAGAATTAACCAAAGACCAGATTCTAGAGCGATATTTAAATCTAGTTTACTTGGGTTCTGGAGCTTATGGTGTAGCTGATGCAGCGCAGGTGTATTTTAGCAAGCCTGTGAACGAATTGACTTTGGGAGAAATGGCAACAATTGCCGGGTTAGCTCCTGCACCCAGTGTTTTTTCTCCAGCAATCAATGCCGAAGTTGCGAAACAGCGACGAAATCTAGTATTGCAGCGGATGTTTGAAGATAAAGTGATTACTGATTCTGAAAAACAAGCAGCAATGGCAGAAGCGATGATAGTAAAGAAAAGCACACCGAAACGTCAGCAGGTAGATGCACCCTACTTTACGTCTTTCGTTCAAAAAGAATTACCAAAGATTGTTCCCGCAAACGTACTGCAATCAGGAGGTTTGACGGTAGAAACAACCCTTAATCCAGCTTGGCAAAAATCAGCAGAAGAAGCCATAGGCAAAACCTTACGAAATCAAGGACGTTGGCAAAGATTTAAACAAGCAGCAATGGTTGCCATTAACCCCCGCAATGGTGAAATTAAAGCGATGGTAGGGGGTAGCGAATTTGGGAAATATCAATTTAATCGTGTTACCCAAGCTCAGCGTCAACCCGGTTCTACATTTAAAAGTATCGTGTATGCCGCTGCAATGGCTACCGGGATGAGTCCCTATAAAAGCTACTTAGACGCTCCCTTAATCGTTGATGGCTATGAACCAAAGAACTACGACGAAGGTTTTCGTGGCTACATGACCATACGGGATGCGCTGACAAAATCAGTTAATATCGTCGCGGTTAAGACCCTAATGGACGTTGGTTTTAACCCAACAATCAAACTTGCCCAAGAGATGGGAATAAAATCACCTCTCAAACCAACTTATTCATTAGCACTTGGTTCCAATGAGGTGAATTTATTAGAAATCACTGGTGCTTATGGCACTTTAGCAGCCAACGGTTTACACGTAGAACCTCATGGTATAACCCGCGTTCTTAACCGTAGGGGTGAAGTTGTTTGGCAAGCAGATTTCCAACCCAAGAGAGTTTTGGATGCGGACAGTTCAGCCATAACAACTTGGATGTTACGCAATGTTGTTACATCTGGTACAGGTCAACCCGCGCAATTGGGTAATAGACCAGTTGCAGGTAAGACAGGAACCACGGATGACGTACGTGACTTATGGTTTATTGGTTACATCCCTCAGCTAGTAACAGGTGTATGGTTAGGTAACGATGATAACCGACCTACCTGGGGTAATAGCGGAACAGCTGCTTATACCTGGAACGAATTCATGGAAGAAGCAACCAAGGGTATGAATGTAGAGATGTTCCCAGAGCGACCCAAACAATTGGAAGGTCGTAAAGGAACTATCAAAGCCGAAGGTACTAAACCGAGACGAATTCGGACTCGCAGTGTACCCATCACCAGAGATGGCGATGATGATAACAATAATAACGAAGATGGTTCATTTAGACGTAGAAGGAGAACTACACAAAACAACTTTAATAGCAATAACGACAATGATAATGATGGCGGCGACGATAGCGGAAACAGCAGAAGCAGACGTATAAGACGGCGCGTATATAGGGAAGAAACACAAACACAACAACAAGATTTCACCCCCAGACGCAGACGCAGTTACTCATCACAGCCACAGAACAACAATAACGACGATGATAATTCATCCTCAAGAAGACGCATCCGTCGTCAACGTTTTAGAAGCGATGACTCAAACTCTGGCCAATCATCTGGAGAATCATCTACACCAAGAAGACGTAGAATAAGGCAACAAAACTCAGATTCATCCTCTTCTCCACTCCCAAGAAGAGCAAGACAACGAAGCACCGAGTCTGCCCCACCACCAAGAAGAAACTCTGCTCCCCCTCCATCGGAAGCACCAAGTTCACCCAGAACACCATCTTGGCGTGAAAGACTTAGACCCAGCGACGGTTCTTCTGGGGAGTAACCCAATAATATGTAGAGACGCGATTTATCGCGTCTTTGTCTTTATGCTGCAGCAATTATCAACAAATCGCAAACGATATAAAGACGCGATAAATCGCAAACGATATAAAGACGCGATAAATCGCGTCTCTACATTTGCGATTCATTGATAATTGCCGCACGATAAAGCTTTTGAATGTGTTTAAGAATTGTATTAATAGCAGTGTGACCGGATTCATTTTCGTGAGATAGCTGTTCTAATTTATTCAACATTCTCGCTTCCTCTATTGCCACATCTCCATCGCTGTAAATTAGACCACTAATGGTTTGTATTAGATTTTGACATTCCTCATTACTGGGGTTATCACCTAAGTAATCTTTTACCCACTGGTAACAATTATTAGGGGTTACTGATACTAATTCATGTAACAAAGGTTTGATATCTGGCTCTTCAGCAACACCCTTTTCCTCAGCTATTTTAAGTAAATATTGCCGCTCTTCAGGTTGAATTCTGCCATCCAACCAAGCTGCGCCAATCATAATTTTAACTAAATTTTTCACACTATTCGTATTAACCATTTTTATTTGTCCTTTTTTAGAGTTCAGTTGTTGGTTTTAAGTTACATTAATTAACATTGATGTAACCGAATGACCGCTCACCACTAAGCTTATAAGAAATTATGCTTATGAACTTGTTTTGATTAATGAGATAAAACATGCTGATTGTTGCTTCCGTAATCGAAAAAATAATCACCAATTAACCGCACTTGATATCTTAGCCACCATTCTCGGCTCTTAAATTGTGTAAAATCGAGACAGACTACAGACTTGAGTACGCGGTTGTGTCCCAAATTCAGCACAGTGCGGTTCACTGCATAAATCCCGATTGTCAATCTCCTTATCCCCAACCCTGGGGGAACAAATTTTGCAACAGTTGTGGTGCAACCCTGTTGATTGTCAATCGTTATGTTCCCCTCCAACGTCTTGGTGCAGGGGGTTTTGCCCAAATTTACACTGTTTGGGATACTAAGACTAAAACGGAAAAAGTACTTAAAGTTTTGGTGGAACCATCACCAAAAGCACAGGAATTATTTAGCCAAGAAGCGGCTGTGTTGAGTAGTTGGCATCATCCGGGTATTCCCAAAGTAGAAGCTGATGGGTATTTTCAAGTCAAATTGGCTCATCCCCAACCGCGTCAGCTACATTGCTTGGTGATGGAAAAAATTGAAGGTCAAACTTTAGAACAGTTACAAACTAAATACCCTCAGGGCTGTCCCCAAGATTTAATTTTAAACTGGTTGATACAAACACTGAACATTTTAGAGGATTTGCACAGACAAAAAATTGTGCATCGCGACATCAAGCCATCTAATATTATGTTGCGTAACCCCTCTCAATCTGCTTTATCCCAAAATCAAGTGGTATTGATAGATTTTGGTGGTGCAAAACAAATGAGTGGTGGAATTTTTGCATCTCCAAGCAATTCGACTCGGTTATTTTCTTCAGGTTATAGTCCACCAGAACAAATTCGAGGTGCTGCAGTCACACCTCCCGCAGATTTTTACGCTCTTGGTCGGACGATGATTGAGTTGCTTACGGGTAAGTATCCTGGAGATTTGGAAGACCCGATGACAGGTCAGTTAAAATGGCGTCAAGCGGTAAATGTTAGCCCGCAACTGGCTGATTTGCTTGATGAAATGATACAGGATGATGCGCGAGCGCGTCCTGCAAATACTGAAATAATTAAAAAGCGTCTGACAAAAATTACCCAAAAGTCTCAAGCGCCAAGTATTTTATCTCAATTCAAACAAACAGTCGGACAAGCGAAAACGAACTTAACAGAAACAGGGGATAAAGTTTCCAACTTTTTCGTCAAAATTGTGTATGGCATTGGGAAAATAATTTCTCAAATTATGGACGGCATTGTCAACACTATTTTATTTACCCTGAGTACAATTTTCCAAGCATTAAAAGCCTGTGTTGATATTATTTGGACAATGATTCTTGCTTTTATGGGTGCTTGCGTGGGTACTGTGACAGGTTATTTTTTAGCATATAAAACAACTGTTGGGGTCGAAATTGCTGGCTTAGTATCACAGCTATTACCAGCAGGGTCGATTCCCCACAGTCGTATTGTCTTCGCATCTCAAATACTTTTATTTGCTGTCGCAGGAATGGGAACCTCTTGGGGACTAACATTAGCAGGAGGTTTCGGTCAAAAACGCAGGTACTTGATTGGGTCAACAATGGGTGTAATAGGCTACAGCTTGGGATGGTTAGTATTGCAACTAATTACACCTTCTGGCGTAGGAGAGGGTTTAGTTGCTTTGATTTTAATATCTGTATCTTTGCTGACACTAGGTTTAGGACTTAGAAGTCACCATATTGTTCACTCTTTCATGGCAGCATTTGGTACAGCTATTGTTTTTGCAGGTGCTGTTACTTTGTTGCAATTTTCACCCGCTACATTTTTTCTCGACCACGCACCAAATTGGAAAGATTTACCTTTATTGATGGGATTTTTTGGATTTCTGGGGGTTTTTGTTAGTTTTTGGTTAGGGGTCAGTAATTACGTGGTAGTTCCTTGGTTGCGGTTGTTGGGGTGGAGATGATTTTTTTGACAACTTAATTTATAGAAAATATATCTAATCTTTACAATTTTCTTATACAGATGCCTCAATCAACCTTCAGATAGATGCTCATATCACTTCTTTAGACAGAAAGGTTTAAAGGAATGCATGGGTTATTCTGAAAAAACAATGATACGAGTTTCAAATAAAACATCAAATAGCTGCGTAGTAAATATCTAATTGCAGCACAAATCTACCTTGTATTAGTACTTTAGATAATTTTACCAAAAGTTATGAACAATCCAAACAATAACAAAAGCTACCGCGAACAACAGGAAAGTTACACAGATAGTAACGGAAACACTCATATTAAGCGAACAAGTGAGACTGTTGATAACAACACACCAGGTTCCAACTACCAAAGTGGGTATGTTCACGGACAAGCAACAGAACGTAGTTATCAAGAGGAAAGACTAGCGCGACAAGACGAAGATAGTACTTCTCGTGGGTTAATTTTAGGGTTTTTACTTGCGTTTATAGGATTAATTGGTGGTGCTGCTTGGTATTTGAACCAAAATAATAATACTTCGGAAACTGTTACACCTACTACAGCACCTGTAGTACCTGTAACTACTCCTACTCCAGTTCCAACAGTAACTCAACCAAGTCAAGTTGAAACTAAAATTATTGAACGAACCAAAGAAGTTCCAGTCCCAGTTACTAAGGAAGTTCCAGTTCCAGTTCCAGTTCCAGTTGTTGTTCCCCAACAGACACCACCAAAAACCACTACCACAACACCCAACATAAATATTACCGTTCCACCTCAACAAAGTACGACAAAGCCTAATTCTTCAGCACAAAAAGAAACACCCAAACCAAGCTCAAATAGTACTACAAATACAACTGATACAACCTCGGACAGCATTACTACTCCTAAAAATGAGTCCCCCAATACTAATAAACCAGTTCCTCAAGAAGGAAATCAAACAGATGTATCACCAAATAATGGTTCTCCAACTTCGGACACTAACCCAAATAACTAATTAGGGTTGTATGTAGAGACGCGATTTATCGCGTCTAAATAATTGTTAATTGTTTGTAGAGACGCGATTTATCGCGTCTCTACATTATTGTGTTGAAGGCTTAAACAGCGGAATAAGCTTCCATAGGTAAACAAGAACAAACAAAATTCCGGTCACCAAAAGCAGCATCAATTCTACTGACAGCAGGCCAGAACTTATTATCCTTTGTCCAAGGAGCAGGATACGCGGCTTTTTCTCTTGAGTACGAATGCTTCCACTCATCACAAATTAAATTTTCGGCAGTGTGGGGAGCATTTTTAAGGACATTATCTTGAATATCCGCTGTCCCTGACTCAATTTCAGCTATTTCTTGACGGATAGAAATCATCGCATCACAAAAACGGTCTAACTCCTGTCTAGACTCGCTTTCGGTTGGTTCCACCATAATTGTACCTGCGACAGGCCAGGAAACCGTGGGTGCATGAAAACCATAATCCATCAAGCGTTTAGCCACATCATCAATTTCGATACCCGCAGATTTTTTCAAAGCACGCAGGTCTAAAATACACTCGTGGGCAACTAAACCGTTTTGTCCTTTGTATAAAACGGGATAGTGGTTTTCTAACCTCTTAGCTATGTAATTAGCGTTAAGAATTGCCATCTTAGTAGCATCAGTTAAACCCTCAGCACCCATCATCGCAATATACATCCAAGAAATTACAAGGATGCTAGCACTACCCCAAGGAGCAGCAGACACAGCACCAATTTGGGAGTGGGGAGTGGGGAGTTGGGAGTGGGGAGTGGGGAGTGGGGAGTTGGGAGTGGGGGATACAACTGCATGTCCGGGGAGGAAGGGTACAAGGTGAGAAACTACACCAATCGGACCCATACCGGGACCACCACCACCGTGGGGGATACAGAAGGTTTTGTGTAGGTTTAAGTGGCAAACATCCGCACCAATATCTCCCGGACGACAAAGTCCCACTTGGGCATTCATATTTGCCCCATCCATATAAACTTGTCCACCGTGGTTGTGAACAATATCACAAATTTCCTTAATTTTCTCTTCAAACACACCGTGAGTCGAGGGATATGTCACCATCAACGCAGCGAGTTCTTTGCTGTGTTTTTCCGCTTTTGCCTTTAAGTCGTTAATGTCAACGTTACCTTCAGAGTCACAAGCAACAGCAACAACTTTCATACCACACATAACCGCACTAGCTGGGTTTGTACCATGAGCGGAATTCGGAATTAAACAGACATTTCGGTGTCCTTCCCCACGGTTTATATGATACTCACGAATCACTAACAATCCCGTATATTCACCTTGAGAACCAGCATTAGGCTGCAACGAAATACCTGCAAATCCAGTAATTTCCGCCAACCATTCCTCAAGTTGCTGGAACATAATTTGATACCCTTTAGTTTGCTCTAAAGGAGCAAAGGGGTGAATTTTGCCAAACTCAGCCCAAGTTACAGGAATCATTTCAGCGGTCGCATTTAACTTCATAGTACATGACCCCAAGGGAATCATTGACGTTGTCAGCGACAAGTCCTTACTTTCCAACTTATGTAAATAACGCAACAACTCAGTTTCCGAATGATAACTATTAAACACCGGATGACTTAAATAACCACCTTGACGCTTAAACCCAACAGACAACCTATCAGTTACATCCGCTTCAACATCCGTTGCCAGTCTTTCCTTTTGACCAAATTCTCTTTGGGCAAAAATATCTAAAAGGTCTTGTATATCTTGCTCTGTAGTAGTTTCGTCAAGAGATATACCCACAGCGGTCTCGTCGAAAATCCGCAAGTTAATTTTTCGTTCTTCGCAATTTGCGAGGATATCTTGTAAGGATTTTCTTCCCAACTCAACCCGCAAAGTGTCAAAGAAATTATCTGAACTAATTTTATAGCCAAGACCTTTGATTCCAGCGGCTAGCATTGAGGTTTTTTGATGGATATCCTCAGCAATTTTTCTGATTCCATTAGCTCCATGATATACCGCGTACATACCCGCAATTACTGCCAATAAAACTTGTGCTGTACAAATATTACTGGTAGCTTTTTCCCGACGGATATGTTGTTCGCGAGTTTGTAGGGCTAAACGCAGTGCAGTTTTACCACGAACATCCTTGGAAACACCAACGATACGTCCGGGAACTTGTCGTTTGTATTCTTCTTTTGTCGCAAAATAAGCTGCATGGGGTCCACCGTAACCCAAAGGTACTCCAAAGCGTTGGGTACTACCAACCGCAATATCCGCACCAAATTCTCCAGGGGGTGTGAGCAGTGTTAAGCTTAACGGGTCTGCAGCAACCGTTACCAATGCACCAACAGCATGGGCTTTTTCTACAAAAGCACGATAGTCATAAATAGTGCCATCGCTAGCGGGATATTGTAAAACCGCTCCAAAAATCGGCTGAGAAAAATCAAAAGTTTGATGGTCGCCAATTATAATATCAACTCCCAGAGGTCTGGCACGTGTCTGTAACACGTCGATTGTCTGGGGGTGGCATTCTTGGGAGACAAAATAGGCATTAGCCTTATTTTTACAAACACCGTAGCTCATTGCCATTGCTTCTGCAGCAGCGGTCGCTTCGTCTAGTAAGGAAGCATTGGCAATTTCCAAACCCGTTAGGTCGATAATCATCGTTTGGAAATTTAATAGCGCTTCCAAACGTCCCTGAGCAATTTCTGGTTGATAGGGGGTGTAAGCTGTATACCAACCAGGATTTTCTAAAATATTACGCAAAATCACTGGTGGGGTGATGCAGTCGTAATATCCCATTCCAATAAAGGAACGGTAAACCTGATTCTTAGAAGCAATTTCTTTTAATTTTGCCAGTGCTGCATATTCACTGAGTACTTCTGGCAAATCCATACTACGCTTCAGGCGAATTGCTTGTGGCACTGTTTGCTTAATCAGGTCTTCAAGAGAAGAAAAACCTAACAAAGCAAGCATTTTTTCAACATCATCGGCATTTGGGCCGATGTGCCTTTGTCTAAAATCACCTAAATTTTTACTCGTATCGTCCAAATCCTGATAACTTGACTGAGGACGAGGCGCGGAAATTACCACAAATTACTCTCCAGATGACATGACTATTAATATTTTGCAACAACTATATTTAAGGCGTCTCTATCTGGGTAGCAATTTATCTAAAATTCATGATTTTCGGTTAACTGTTGGCTGTTGACGGTTGACGGTTGACGGTTGACGGTTGGCTGTTGTAAAAACAGTTTATTTAGTTGCCCACCAGCATGGGTTAAATAAAACCTATTGTGTTATTTATTACGTATCCGTAAGTGGAAGCTGCGCGACAGCAGTCAACAGCCACCAGTCAACAGCCACCAGTCAACAGTCAACAGTTAACAGTCAACAATCAGCTAACCCTCAACCTGAACTGCGTACTCCTTTGCAGTTAAAGCATCATCAATATCGTCTGTGTCGTTAACACGTACTTTTAATAACCAACCTTCCCCATAGGGGTCTTCTGCTATCTGTTCGGGAGATTCAATTAAGGGTTCGTTACGTTCGATGACCGTACCTGTTACAGGTGAATTTAAGTCTTCTACGGCTTTTACGGACTCAATTGAGCCAAAGCTGTCTCCTTTACTTACCGCATCACCTACTTCCGGTAATTCTAAAAAGACCACATCACCTAATTGGTCAACAGCAAAAGCGCTGATACCAATTGTGGCAATTTCGCCCTCTAGACGTACGTATTCGTGAGAATCGAGGTATTTTAAATCCTCTGGATATTCAAATGACATGTGCCTTCCTCATCCACATCCAAAAAAAATAACATGCTTCATGGCTAATTGCTTATGACTAAAGGTTAATTGTTGAAACAAGAGTGCTTGCTCCTGGCTTAATACTGCTAAACAGGTATATTACTATCAATGCGGCAATAGTTTCTGCCTTACAAAACAGTGATATTACTGCCAATTTCCAAAATAGTTAGAAATTTTATGATTTATTAAGCACATCTGAATAGATAATTTTAGCAGTCCTAAATGATTCATGAAAATTTTTGGTAGTGCAAGCCGGACAGCTTGCTACTGGAAGCTTAAAAGATGCCCGCACTACACTTTTATTATGATTTTATGCCTAAGCGCTCCGCTCCACTTCGTGAACGGCACGCGACGCGAACACAAATGATTTAGAATTCCTATAGCAAGTAATAAATGTTACTAAATTAAGCTGTATATCCAGAGATAAATATTTTTTTTCGTTGTTACCACATCAGCTAAAATACGAAAATCACTTAGATATTGAGAATATTCCAATTATGCCTAAGTTTAGAATTTGCGACCGTCTAATATCATTTGATTATCCAGCTAGTCTTTCGGAATGTGCAGAAAGGATATTATCGTGTTCTGCGAAAATCAAAATTTTAGAGAGGACGGGACAAAAAGAAGCTGCTATTTTAGCTGATTGCGAATTAGCTATGTTGCACGAATGGCAGAATTCTTCATATTTATTAACAATGATGTCGGTACGAAATTCCCAGGAAGTATCTGAGTCTAAACTCAAGGAAGAAGGTGGGCTTGTCCGTCACTTACAATCTATACTATTAAGATTGCACAAAAAGGGTTTAGATATTGGTGAAGAAGCAAAGGTAGTGTGTCAATACGCAAGAGAATGGTTGGCTTCAAAAGGATGTCAAGATATTCCACCAGAATATTTAATTCCAGATAAATTCAAAGTTGAAGATTGTGACTCCGCAGTTCACGAAAGCAAATTAGTAATGGATACAATTAATGGCAAGACTAGTTTAACACAGCTAGGAAAAGCTTTACAAGATAAATTAAATCAAGATAAATTAAATCAAAAAAAGAACACAACCCCTAATTCTCATTTAGAAGAAAATCTGTCTAAACAAATTGAACTGTTTACCAAAAGTATACAGAATATTAATCAACAATTACATGAACTAGAATCAATTAAGATAGAAGCCATAACTAAAAAAATAAGTAATATTGAATCAGTCTGTGAGAATCAAGATAAAAAAAATGATGAAAAACTATCGGTAATTAAAAATGAATTTACTAACTTACAAAATAAAATTAATAAATTAGACAATATACCAGTTGATAAGGTTGAACCAACGCTTGCTATCGAACAAGGACAAGAATCAATATCTGACTCAATTATAGATATTCACAGCTTAAATAAAACAGAATCGGAAAAATCGCATTTAAACAAACTTTTGAAAAAGTATCAAGATGAAATTAATATACTATCTAAATCTCGAAAAGATAGGTTGTCCAAATTAGAAAAAAAGGTAGAGTCTCTGTCAGGATTTGCTGAGGTGGAACGTAACATCAGAATGTCACAACATAAAACAACAAGCAACAATATTAAAATTTTAAAGGAAGCCTGTCAATTCGTAACACAAACGCTGGAAGATAAAAATAAAACACAACAGATAGAAATATTATTGTCATCTGTAGGTTTTTTCAATAATAGCCATATTGGTAATAATCCAGCTCCTTCAAAATCAGTTTTTGTGACAGAGCTAAACCTTTTTAATTAAGGTGTATTTTTCAGCAGGGAGGTTTAAATCAAGAAACTGCACTAGATGATAGATGATGCATAAATATGTTGTAAAAGTCAAGGCAATAATGTAAGTTTAATTCTTTTTTAATAAATGATATGTTTTCACATGGTTGCTGGTCTACCTACAGAATCTACATCATGGGAAGAAAAATCTTAGCATCGTCATTGCGTGACTCTCAACTTGCACATCCAAATTTTGGTACAGTTATTTGGTTTGAAAAAAACAGTGGTTTGTTTAATACAACCATCAAAAATTGGCAAATTCAGCACCCAAAGTTTAAAGTATTTATTGCTTATGGTGTCACCGCTTATTGGAGTGACACAAGTAATCAAGTTTCTGCATTAAGTCACGGTAATGCGCTAGCGATTAAATCACCTAATAATATTTGTCGATACTACCCTTACCCGAAAATATGCTTAGACTATGACAGGCTCTTAATGCCTCTCCAAGCGATTTTTGATTGGGATGAAAATAAACAAAGCAAATGTTTGCATATTGATGATTTGTATTGGTTTTATCCCGATTATAGGAATCCTGTTAGTGCCTACAAACAAATGGGAAAAGTCGAATTAATTAGTGCAATTGTGAGAAGGGTAGAACTAGCTAGGAGCAATGCTTTGCTTTTTGATGCAAAACCTGTAAAATCTAAACTCCCAACTAAAGCCTCAGCTAAAGCCCTAACTAAAGCCCCAACTAAAACCCCAACTAAGCCGTTAATTAGAAATCCTATAAATGTAGCGAAGGGACAAAAGGGATGGGGACCTTCTGACCCTACTTGGTGGACGTATCAACCACCTTATTAAGGGAAGTTTAAGTAAAAATACTGGATTTTTAGTTAAGTACGAGATAATGATGGGTTAGGCGCATTATTTTTATCGCATAAAATCATGAATTATTGTGCGCCTAACCCATCCTACGTTTAAGAAAAATTAAAATCTTAAGCTTGGTATAAATGCAATGTCTATCATTTCTCCAATTGCTAAACCAAAAGCTGCAATTATTGTTAAAGTTAAAAATTTATTTAGGTCACTAAAACCAGCTAAGCCCATTTCTATATTAGCTAAAATTGTTGTGGCCAAAGGTACTAGCAGAAGACTGAACAGTAGTGACCAAGTTGCTACTAAAGCAATGGATGCGCTCAGTGCTAAAACTACGACTAAGGTTTGGGAACCAAATTTAACTAAACTCTCTAACCAAATGATACTTTTACTAGCTATCGCAAAAGCAACCAGAACGATAAAAGCTCCTACTAACCAAATAACGTGGTGAGCAGAAAGATACCAACCCAAGAAAGCGTAAGCTAGCCAAAGTAAGGCTAGAGAAATAAAGGGAGTTTTTTTGGCAATATCTACAATCATGGCTATTTTTTCTTTTATTAGTAAATACTTAAGTACTAAACTATCTATTTATTGTAAACTTATTTGAACATCTATTATCTTACCGCTAAATTTTAATCAGTACAATTTGCATCATTAAAGTATTTTTACTTATTGTATTTTCAATCATTATGATAAGTTTTGTAACTCAACAGTAAAGACTTTATAGCTTATATTGATTTTTTGCAAATACTTTGGCTACAAAATTTTATTGGCGGATGTAGAGACCAAATATATTTGGATTTGCTCTCTAATATGTAGCATCCCCATTCCGTCTCTATTTATCTCTATATATATTTTTTGAAAATGTTTTAATATCTAATATTTGCAGTTCTAACGATATGTATGAAGCACAGTTAAAAACTTATCAAAATCAAAACTTCTGGGGTCAACTCTCTGACCAGAACGGTCTACTGCTCGGTGGGTTGTGATACGGTTATCGGGAACACTGCTTTGGGAAACTAACCAAGCGAGAGATTCGTATTGAGCTTCGGTGTAACCACTATGTTCTGGGTTTTTATTTCCTTGACCATCAGCAGGAGTTTCCAAGGATACATGATAAGCAAAGTTGTTTACAGATGGAGGAAGTGCTGGGTTTGTTTTGACGGTTTCTATGCCGTTAGCGCTCTGAAAAACTGAGTTACCAGCACCAAAAGCTCGCTTTTCGGGTGGTACGAGGTAAATAACTGTACCGTCCAAAGAAATTAAAGTATGGTAGCTGACTTGTAGATTTTCATCTGTATTGGGTTGTCTAAATGTATTAATAGCGCTAGAGGCTGTTGCAGCAGTTTCGTGAAGTACTATTATAGGCTGATTATTTACGGGCTTACCATTAACGTCATTGGTAAATCGTTCTCCAAAGTTAGTTGGGTCTGCCCAAGCAATTAGGTATCTTGGATGATTTGCTAATGCCTTTGCAGATAGGGCTTTTGCTTGGGTCTGAATTGGTGTTTGTGTTGGTTGTGGAGCAGGTGTGTCAGCTGTTGATAATTCTTTGGAAAGAGGAATTTCAGGAGGAAGAGAAATTTCGGGTTTCATCTTAGCTTGTGGGGTTGGTTTTTTTTGTGGTTGTGGCTGTAATTTCTCCTCTAAACTTTGTTGTAAGTTATTCTCTTGACTTTTTTCCAATACCATCTTAGGTGTAGGATACTGATTAGAGGTAGCTGTTTGAGAATTAGATACAATAGCTTTTTGTTTTAAAAAGTGAGTCCCTACGGCAAACGTGAGTACCGTAATACAAAACAGTAGTACGGAAATTATTACCCTTCTGGTGATTTTAAAGTTAAACTTCATTCTTCCCTAGTTTGTATCACTGTCTCTATTTATATCTCAATATTATAGAGAAATTACTATAGCTTCAGTACTAAAAGATACTTTATTGTTTGGCATGTTGACTGTCAACCGTCAACCGTCAACCATGAACAATTAATCATGGATTGCAGCTAAAGGGCAAATTTGTAACCCTACAGGTGTTTCCAGTACAGCAACTTTTACACCCAAAACTTCTGCTAAATTAGCTGGTGTTAATACTTCTCTCGGCTCTCCTAAAGCAAAAATTCTTCCCTCATTTAATAAGGATATACGGGAGCTATATCTTGCTGCTAAGTTAATTTCGTGTAAAACAGTGATAATAGTTAAGCCTTGTTGTTGATTTAATTTTTTGAGTAATTCTAATAGTTCTAATTGATAGCGAATATCTAAATAAGTAGTTGGTTCATCTAAGAGTAAAACTTTAGGATTTTGAGCTAACGCTAAAGCTAAAAAGGCACGTTGTCGTTCACCTCCCGAAAGTTCTTCTACAGGTCGGTCGCGAAAATTTGCCATCATTGTCAGACGCAAAGCCTCTTCAACTTTATCTCTATCTTCTGCGCTTAATTCCCATTGCCACCAAGGTTGATGGGGTGTTCTTCCTAAAGCTACTAACTGTCTTACGGTTAAACCTGTTGGAACTAATTGCTGTTGCGGTAATAATGCTAGTTTTTGGGCTACAGTTGCTGCTGGTTGGGTGTGAATTGCTTTCCCGTCTAGCAATACGGTTCCACTTTGCGGTAATAATAACCGACTCATCAATTTTAATAATGTTGACTTCCCGGAACCATTTGCACCTAGTAAACTTAACCATTCACCCTCGTTTAGCGAGAGATAAATTTCTTGGACTACTGTTTTATTTGTATATCCACCAGTTAGATTTTGTGTTTCAATTGGCATTTTTTAATTAAACCCCACTTTGGCGTCGATAAAGTAGCCAAATAAATAATGGTGAACCTAATAAAGCTGTAACTGAACCAACTGGAAGTTCTATAGCACCTAAGCGCGAAAGTAAATCGGCTACAGTCATAACCAAAGCTCCACTTAGAGCGCTTAAGGGTAATAGTACGCGATAATCTGTTCCCACCAGTAAGCGTATACCATGCGGAACTATTAAACCAACAAATCCAATTAACCCACCAATACTCACTGCTCCAGCAGCTAAAAGTGTCGCAACTCCCCCTATCAAAATTCGCGATCGCACTAGAGAAACTCCGAGACTGACTGCTAATTCGTCGCCTAAGTTCAATAAGTTGACGGAACGAGCGAGGAAACATCCCAACACTAAAGCGACAATAATATAAGAGCCTGCTGATGTTATCTCAGCCCATCCCCGTCCGTTTAAACTACCTATTAACCAGTTAAGTGCAGCTTGTACTCGTCCGTCTTCCGTCATTAGTAATAATACAGACTGAATCGACCCGAACAATGAACTAATGGCAACTCCACCTAAAATTAATCTCTGTACTGAAATACCATCACCACTTCTGGCTAAAAAATAGACAATCATCGTAGTTAAGACACCACCCACCCAAGCTGCTAAAGGTATCCAAGCTAAAAATGCTCCCAAGCTAAACAGAGCAATTGCGACTAAGCCAGCACCCGCAGAAATACCGAGTAAAAATGGGTCAGCAAGACCATTTCGCAACATACCCTGTAGTAACGTCCCAGACATTCCCAAAGCACTACCCACTAGCATGGCTGCCACAGTTCGAGGAAGTCGCAAATCCCAGAGAATGGTTTGGTATATTTCTTCACCTTGTCGCCAAATAGCTTGCCACAATTGAGTAGCACTCATAGATACTGCGCCAAAAGACAGGGATAATCCCACTGATAAAACCAAAGCGACAATAAGAAATAATGTTGCTACAAATACTCGCGCTTCTTTTGCGGGAGCGTTGCTAATATCACCGGGCATTTTCCGTCGTCGCTTTGCTAATTTCATATTACATACTACTTGAAAATTTCCACCCAGTAGAGACGCGATTAATCGCGTCTCTACTTTTGTGTAGCAATTGCTAATTTTGCTCCTGGAATTCGTCGCACTGTATCCATGACAGTCACTACTTTACCGTGACTTGTAGCTTCGTCAGCGTTCACTACGACTAATAAATCTTGATTTGGCTGCAATTTTTGACGAATAGCATTTTCCAGCGCTTCTGGTTGAATTGATTCTTTGTTAAATGACAAATTTCCTTGAGGGTCAATAGTTACTGTTACTTGTGCTGGACGCTCGCTTTTTGATGTTGCAGCTTTTGGCAAATTTACTGGTAAACCTTCGCTACGAGTAAGAAATAGCGTAGACATAATAAAAAATGTCAGAATTGCAAATACAACATCTATCATAGGAACGATATTGATTTGAAATGGAACCTCAGGTTCATCTTGAAGACGCATAAGTATTTCCTCCTTTTTCATAACGATGACGATAAAGTAACTCTAGTTGCCCACCATATTCTTGAATCAGAGCAATCTGACGGGTATACAATCCTCGGAAAGTATTAGCAAACAAGAGAATAAAAATAGCGACCACTAAACCAGTTGCAGTAGAAACTAACGCTTCACTAATACCAGATGTCACACCAGTGGCTCTTGAACCTCCCACATCACCGATATTTAAGGAAGCGAAAGAAGCAATTAAACCTAAAACAGTGCCCAAAAGACCAAGTAGGGGTGCAAGACTGATGATGGTTTCAAAAAGAGTATTAAAACGTTTGAGAAGAGGGATTTCTGCTTGAGATTCACTTTCTAAAGCCAAACGAAATTCTTCAGGAGTTGGTTCATCGAGTGATAAAGCAGAAAGAAAAATTCGTGCGATAGGTAAATCTGCGTTTTTTTGTAATTTATCCAAAGCACCGAGTACGTTATTTAAGCGATAAAATTTTAATACTTCTTGAATAACGCGACTTTGACGACGATTAATTTTTGTCCAAAAAACAACGCGCTCGATAATCAAAGCAAACCCAACAATACTAAAACCGAAAAGTGGCCACATTACTACGCCACCTGCAGCAAATAATTCTTTGATTCCCATGTATTATTATCTCTCTAGATATCAATAATTTCAGATTTTCAAGCACCCGGCAGTTATATCATTTGATACAAGTAGCTATCGCAACAAAGAACAATAGTGCTAATAATTCTATTTGTCAACAGACAGGCTGTCATACTGTATGTTATGTTACTGATAAATTTAAATTTTTTAAAGCTAAGTTAAATTAAAATAAACTCTACACTTATCGTCTTGATTTTTGCAGTCATTATTGATACCTTATTTGTAATCGAATAGTATCATAATAAATAATAATTATATTCAACAAGTAAGAAAATGAGCTTTTCTAGTATTGCTGTAGAACGGCGAGAAAAAGAAGCCGAAGCTCTAAAGTCTTTTTTAATCTACAGTCTGATTGGCTCGCTAGGATTACACATCGGGGTACTGACTTTAGGAATTGGCAATCTTTTGTTTAGACCAATTGCGGAACTGAATAACGAACCGATAGAAGTTACGATTGTCGAACCACCGACTCCAGAAGTAAAAAAATCTCTGGAACCTATAAAAAGCGCAAACGGTGGAGGTGGAGGTGGTGCGGGAAATTTATCTTTCTCACCACCACCCCCAGCAGCGGCTCCCCCTCCAAGTATAAATACTTCGACAGCACCTTCTGTGACTGAAGTACAACCAATATCGGTTGCGACAGTTCCGGTGCAAAAAATAGTTACGGAACCAAAAATCAAAGAAACAGTACGCGAACCAAAACCTGAACCAAAGCCAGAAGAAACAATCGTTACAGAAAATAAGCCTGAACCGAAACCGCAGGAAACTCCTGTTATAGAAAAAACACCGGAACCGAAACCGCAGGAAACTCCTGTTGTAGAAAAAACACCAGAACCGAAACCACAAGAAACTCCTGTTGTAGAAAAAACACCGGAACCAACACCACAAGAAACTGCAACACCCCAAGCTAGTCAACAAAGAGTCGCAACGAACCGAAAAGTAGAAACTCCCTTGTCACCCTCACCTAACGCAACAGCTAATAATACTGATAATAGGACGCCATCTTCTGCAAAACCTGAGGGAGTAGTAGGAGGAGTACCAGCAGGAGTTGCTGGAGGTGTTGTTGGAGGTGTTGTTGGAGGTTTACCAGGTAGTAATGGAACTGGAAGCAAAATAGGAATTGGTAATGGTAGAGGAAATGGAGCAGGCAATGGTAGCGGAAATGGAGTTGGTAACGGTTCCGGAAATGGAGCAGGCAACGGTAGCGGAAATGGAATTGGTTACGGCTCCGGAAATGGAGCAGGAAATGGTACTGGGAATGGAATTGGTACGCAAGTAGCAACTGCACCTAAACCTAAACCTATTCCAACTCCAGAACCACAACCAACTCCGGAACCAAGAAGAAATACTGCTTCTAGATTAAACCCAGCAGATTGTGTTGAGTGTGCTATCAAATATCCAGAAAGAGCTAGACGAAGAGGAGTTGAAGGTAATCCCAAGGTGGCTGTGGATTATGATGAGCAAGGTAGAGTTACTAATGTACGGTTAAGCCGTTCTAGTGGTAACGAAGAACTAGACCAAGCACTAGTAGAACAAGCCAGAAATTTTAAATTAAAACCTGGTAGTAGCAGACAAGGGGTAGAAGTTTCGGCTAACTTTGCAATCGAAGGAACTCAACGTCACCGTGAAGTTAGAGAACGTCAGAGAAAAAGAGAGGAACAACAGAGACAAAGAGAAACCGAGCAAAGGGAAACAGAACAAAGACAACAAAGAGAAAGAGAAGAAGAGAAAAAACCCAAACCCTCTGCTCCTAGTTCAGCTGTGTCAACTGTTGAAGAAACGCCTAAACCTAGACGTTTAAGACGAGATATTGTTGATGTTCCACCGGAATCAACACCCCGTCGTCGTACTCAACAAAGGGAAGAACAACAAAGGGAAACTTCATCGGAAAAAGAGCCAACTGGAGTAAAACCTCAAGAGTCAGAGCAAAACAAACCTGACGAAGGCCAAACAAGAAAACGTCGCTTACGAAATCGTTTGCGACGACAACAACCAGCTTCTGCTCCTGCTCCAGAAAATCATTCTCCTGCTGTGACTCCACAACCTGAAGCTGCTCCTGAGAGTAAGCCATTATCTGAACCTGCTGTTGCACCTGTGAGTAGTGGGGAAGGTCAATAAATGACGGCCCAATAAAAAATAAGCTATTCCATATTGAATTTGCATACTGAGTTGCATACTGGGCGGGCAGGGATGCCCACCCCACAAGAGATTTTGAATGGGGATTATTTCAGATAATGGCTCTTGCGTACTTAGCGTGCTAAACTTGTAGACAAATAAGCTTAAAACTATTCTTAGACTTAACTTACAGCCATTATTAGCTTCAAAACGGTATTCCTTGCTAAAATTGAAACCGTGAGTGCCTGTAAGCCTTGTAAATAAAGCATAATTATAGATTTTAATGAAAATTTAGCACGTTATGTACGAAAGAGCCGGAATCCCTGGATGTTGCAGTTGTGCCAAAACTTTGGCTTCTCGTTCAAATAATTCCAGCATCTTCCAGTCGCTAATTTGCTGGAACGATAATACTTTGAGTGCAAGAGTAACTCCGGGTTTTGCCATATCCTCTGCAGCATAGGTAATACCGCTATTCCCTTCACCCAAGATACTGGTGATGCGATAACGCTGTCGCTTAGCACGGCTAATAATCTCTTCCATGATGTTCTCCCGCTAAGTTATCCCTTTATTCAGGATTCCCAAAATCAGAATTTTCCTTACATCCAAAATAAAGAAACCGACCGAATTTAATAAAGATAAAATAAATTACATGACACAGGAGCTTAATTAATGACACATTGCGACACTTCCCATCCAGCAGAGAAAAACTTACTTGGTGGACTGAAACAAATTGCTGTCTTGGGAATGCCTAATACTGGTAAATCCACATTTTTTAATCGCTTCACAGGTGCCCAAGCGAATATTGGTAATTGGCCAGGTATTACAGTTGACTTGATGGCAGCCAAAGTAAATTTGGGTGAAGAAATTGTACAAGTAGTTGATTTGCCAGGAATTTATGATTTGCGCGGCTTTTCGGAAGATGAAGCTGTTGTCAGAAAGTTTTTGGAAAGCACTCCCATCAATTTAATCATAATTATTCTTAATTCAACACAAATTGACCGCCAAATTAGTCTTGCTATTCAAGCAAAAAAATTGCAAGTAGCAACCGTGTTATTGCTAAATATGGCAGACGAAGCGCCTACATTTGGCGTAGGTATTAATTATGAAAAACTTGCTGAAAATTTAGGAATGCAAGTAGTACCAATCAGCGCAAAATATGGAGAAGGCTGCGATAAGGCTTATCAAGTAATTACAGAGGTCTTACAGCAACAAAATAAACCTGTGATTGTAGGTAAGGTGGAAGATGTTTTACCCTCAGAAGAGGAAATAACATCTGAGATGGAGCGTTTGTTGCAAGATGCGGTGAGTATTAATAAAGAAATTCCCGAAAATTTGACGACACGCTTAGATAATATTCTTCTGCACCCTGTGTTTGGGTTGCCAATATTTTTTGGGGCAATGTTTTTGATATTTCAATTTATTTATGCTCTGGGAATACCATTGCAAGATTTGCTAGCACAGGGACTTGCTTGGTTTAAAGATAATGCAGTAGAACCGCTTTTTACTTTTACACCTTGGATAGGAAAATTTTGGCATGATTTCCTAGTTGATGGTATTTACGAAGGTATTGGTACGGTTGCAGCATTTATCCCGGTAATTTTTCTATTTTTTATATGCATGGGCATAGTCGAAGATAGTGGTTATCTATCACGTTCTGCATTTTTGGTGGATGCTTTTATGGAACGACTTGGTTTGGACGGACGTTCCTTTGTTATGTCGCTAATGGGTTTTGGGTGTAACGTACCAGCAATTATGGGGTTGCGGGTAATGCGTTCACCTGCTTTGCGAATGCTGTCGATGTTGGTAATACCTTTTTCTTTGTGTTCAGCACGATTGAATGTATTTATTTTCATGACGACGGCTTTATTTACACCAAAACAAGCGCCAATTGTTTTATTTAGTCTATATTTATTTAGTTTTGCCGCTGCTATTTTAACTGCTGCTTTGTTTAAAGGGATGTTTCCTAATACAGAACCGATGATACTGGAATTACCGCCTTATCGCTTCCCCACAATTAAACAAATGATAACGCGGGCTTGGAATGAGGCGACACATTTTTTATTTTGGTCGAGACGGTTTATTATTTTTGGGGTAGTAATTATTTGGCTATTTAATAATTTACCTACAAATGTACCACCTGCAAGCGAACAAACAATTTCTGGGATGATTAGCCAATTTACTCAGCCGATTTTAGCACCTTTAGGAATTAATCCCCAGTTGGCTGTTGCATTAATATTTGGTTTTATAGCTAAAGAGATTGTTTTAGGCGGTTTAGCAATAATTTATAGTACACAAAATGAAGCTGGATTAGCACAAGTTATTGCCCAACAAATTGACTGGGTACAAGCTTATAGTTTTATGTTATTTACCCTACTTTATGTACCTTGTTTGTCTACTGTTGCAGTTATTCAGAGTGAATCTAAAAGTACTAAATTTACTGTGATGTCTGTAGCTTGGTCGTTAGGATTCGCTTGGGTGGCAAGTTTTATTTTCTATCAAGGGGCGCGATTTTTGGGCTTTTAATAAAAGAAAAAAAGAACCCCACCCCCAACCCCCTCCCCGCACGCGGGGAGGGGGCTACGATTTTTTTTACTGTTTACTTCGTTTATCTGTTAGCTTGTTCCTAGTATGTATTGGGAGCGAGGTAGTAGTTATTTTTGATTCTGTATAAGCGCCTAAATCGTAGCCCCCTCCCCGTTTACGGGGAGGGGGTTGGGGGTGGGGTTTCTTTGCTGCCACGAACTATTCTGTGGTGAATCTCCTTTATCCTCCATATAAAATATTTATGCTAATGTAATTAACAGCGTATTTTTTTATTTATACGTCACCTATGTCAGTTCCCAATCGGTTCTAGTGGGGTTCCAGCCACTGGAGGTAACGGGGAAAGAGTACCTGCAAAATTTTGTAGGCTAATGGTGAAAATCCAGCACTGTCCCGCAGCTGTAATCAAGGATATCCTTGTAAGTCAGAACGCCCGCCGAAAATAGGGATAATTTAGCCCAATCTACGAGGTATAGATGAAAGCACAACAGCATGTTATGTTTGTTTGTACTACCTGCGCCAGCGTTTGGAAAGATGGAAAGCGTGTTGGTGAAAGCGGTGGAGAAAAATTGTTTAAGCAGTTACAACAATTACATCAAGAATGGGAATTGCGTGAAGAATTTGCAATTCAACCCGTTGAATGTATGAGTTCGTGCAACCGAGCTTGTGCAATTTCTTTTGCTTCACCAGGTAAATACACTTATCTTTTTGGTGATTTAGCAACTGATTTAGCATCTACAGAAGTTGTTGCTGTATATGAATGTGCTAGCAAGTATTACAACCATCCAGAAGGTTTACTACCTTGGTCTGAGCGGCCGCAATTATTAAAGAAAGGTATATTAGCTAAAATTCCATCTGTACCTGCATCAACATCAATATCTCGCTCGAAAGAAACCCTTATAGTATAAATAATTATTTAAATATTAAGTAAAACGTACATTTTTCTCCGAGATAATTGTCTGCGGATAATAAACTAGTACTAATATTTTTTGCATAAATTTATTTTGATTCCCCTATTACATATTAAAGCTGTGGGAATTTTACCTAAGCCTTTTCTGATAGCTCCACTATTAAACCCACGCAGGTGGGGTTTTCCTTGTGTAGCCGCGATTTTTAATCGCCACATATCATAATGGCAACCTAGTAAAATTACTTTATTTAATTACTAATTAGCAGCTTTTCTAGTTATTTAGTCAGTAATTTCTACAGAATTTTTCTAACTAAAAATACAGGATTTTTCTAAATGTAATCCTGACTACTTTTGCTAAGTAATTTTAGTCACTTTTACATAAACTTTATCTGTACTAAGTAAACAAAAACTTCTGTGACGATTTGATAAAAATTTGTTAAGAATAGTGACAGGAATGTCAATACAAGGAAATCCCTTTTTTATGGTAAATTCAACAGAAAAAAAAACACGTCACCGAGTTGTGATAGTGGGTGGTGGTTTTGGTGGTCTTTATGCCGCTAAGGCTTTAAGCAAAGCTAATGTAGATGTTACTTTAATCGATAAACGTAATTTTCACTTATTTCAGCCTTTATTATACCAAGTTGCTACTGGCTCGTTATCCCCCGCTGATATTTCCTCTCCTTTACGCTCTATTCTTAGTAAAAGCAAGAATACACAAGTACTTTTAGGTCAAGTTTCTGATATTGATGCTGAATCACAGAAAGTTGTTATGGGTGGTGAAAAAATCCCTTATGACACTTTGATTTTAGCAACCGGAGCCAAGCACTCTTATTTTGGTAAAGACGAGTGGGAAGAGTTCGCTCCTGGTCTTAAAACTGTCGAAGATGCTATTGAAATGCGACGTCGTATTTTTATGGCTTTTGAAGCTGCTGAAAAGGAAACCGACCCTGAAATTCGTCGTGCTTGCTTAACCTTCGTCGTTGTTGGTGGTGGACCAACCGGTGTGGAATTAGCTGGTGCGATCGCCGAAATAGCGCATCAAACTTTGAAGGATGATTTCCGGAATATAGACACTTCAGAAACGACAATTTTATTGCTGGAAGGTTTAGATAGAGTACTACCACCCTTTGCACCAGACTTGTCGGAACAAGCAAGCGCATCATTGAAAAAACTGGGTGTAAATGTACAGACCAAAACAATGGTGACCAATATCGAGAATGATATTGTGACCATTAAACAGGGAGAAGAAGTCAAGCAAATAGCTACAAAAACAGTATTATGGGCAGCAGGAGTTAAGGCTTCTCCATTAGCAAAAGAAATAGCACAACGTACAGGTGCAGAACTCGACCGTGCTGGGAGAATTATAGTCGAACCAGATTTAAGTATAAAAGACTACCAGAATATTTTTGTTATAGGAGATGTAGCACACGTTGCTCACCAAACAGGTAAACCATTACCCGGTGTCGCTCCCGTAGCAATGCAAGAAGGAGAATATGTTGCATCGCTGATTAAAGCACGGTTAAAAGGAAACGTACTACCAGCATTTGAATATATTGATAAAGGAAGTTTAGCGGTAATTGGTAGACATGCAGCCGTTGTAGACTTTGGTTTTCTTAAGCTGACAGGATTTTTAGCATGGTTGTTCTGGCTATTTGTCCACGTTTATTTCTTGATTGAATTTGATAATAAATTAGTAGTAATGATTCAGTGGGTGTGGCATTACTTCACTAATAATCGCAGAGCAAGATTAATTACAGGTGAAGAATCATTAGCAAGTAATAAAACTCCAGGAAGTGGGGGATATTATCCAGGGGTAACCAATCAACAACCAGTAAATGTCTAAAGGTTGACAAGGAGACCTAACCCCCCAACCCCCCTTCCCTCTTAGGGAAGGGGGGCTACGATTAAAAGACGCGCAAGGTGTAGAGACGTTACATGTAACGTCTCTGTATTTTGTTATTTTGTATTTTGTTATCTTGTTATTTTGTATATTTTATATTTATTTGATATTTTATATTTCCCCCCCCTTCCCTAAGAGGGAAGGGGGGTAGGGGGGTTAGGTCTCTTTCCGTTTTTTTGTAAACGTCAACCAACCACTTTTTACCTCACCAGGTAGATTACGTAAAGGAACATCTTGACCAAAGTAAAATTTTCTTTCCAGTCTACCCAATCCAAACCAAGCAGCAGCAAAAAACAAAGAAAATACAGTAGAAAAAATAGCAGGCAAAGCTATATTTTCACCAAAAATTTTACTTTGGAAAATAGCAAATAAAGGCATAATTGACCAAAGTAAAACCGTAACTACAGCACAAACCGTCCTCAGCTTTTGGATATTTGCTAATGCCGTTCGACAGCTATTGCAGTGTTTTGTATGAGAATTATATCTATCTAATAGCTTTTCTTTAGATAAAGGTGGAGGTAAAACTTGTCCAGGAAAAGGGTCACCATTATACAAATTTACCCATTGACGTAGCTCAAATATAAAACGGTCAGCTTTGGTTGGTAGATAAAATGCTTTGCTAAAGTTAGAACCACCACCTGCATTTTCTAAATATCGTTCTTGGAAATGTAAGAAAAGCTGGTCGTCTTCCAAAACTCCATTTTGTCCAATGTGGGAATACCAACGGGGAGTTAACTTAATAAAAAATTCGGGAATTTTGGAAGAAAACTTGAAAGGAAAACGCGCAAATAATCGACACTCACCTTTACGAATCGGAACTGCGTAAACAACCGTGAGAGTTCGACCGAATTGCTTGCTAGTTAAATCATGCCACATTAAACTAGGTGCAATAAAAGTAGTATCTTGACGTCCCAAAGTTCCTTTTCTTGGTCCTTCTTCCCAGACTCCAGTAAAGCCATTTTTCCCAGACTCCAATACTTCTAACTCTACGGGTGCTGCATTTGAACGGTTACCTACCGAACGGTGATGGGTATAGGGTACGTGACTGACATCTAAAACATTTTCCAACAGCGTCAGCATATCGTAAGGAATATCGCGGAAAGTGTCGATTAACAGCCATTCATCGGGAGTTTCTTCCAAGGGTTCCACAATTGGAACTTTAGTTAAAGGCGCATTTTCCTTTTTTCCAGGATATACAAATAAAAGCCCTTGTTTAATTACAGTTGGTAAGGATGTCGCACAAGCTCTTTTAGAAGTTTCAGCTTGTCCAGAGGTCACTTGCTGCGGAATATTTTCGCAATTACCATTTCCAGAAAAAGCCCAACCGTGATAAGGACATTCTAAGAACCCAGACTCATTGACCCTACCTTCAGAAAGTCTTGCTAAGCGGTGGGGACATTTATCCTCAAAAACTCGCCAATTTTCAGTATTATCATCCCACCAAATCACCAAATCATTATCAAGCAGGGTAAAACTAGTCAATTTGGACTTATCCAAATCTTTGACATAACTAATCGGATACCAAACTTCTAAAACATCAAAGCACGTTGGGTCGCTACCACCTGCAGGTATTTCGTTTACAGAGTTTAAGAGAAAAGTATTCTCAGCAGTTGCGTTCATCGCTTATTCCACTTGTGGGAGACGGTATCACAACTAGTGTATATATATTTTTGTAAAGACAGCTACTTCCCTGGTTAGTAGTTTAACCATAACGAAACGGTAAGCTAACGATAAAAGTAGTACCCACACCAGGTTTGCTAGCGAAAGTAATTTCACCACCATGTAACTCAACATATTGTTTAACGATTGACAGTCCCAAACCATTACCAGGTATTTTGCCAACATTAGTAGCTCTGTGGAAAGAAGTAAATAAATTTTCTTGGTCAGCTTCCGGGATACCGATACCTTCGTCTTGTATGCGAAAAACAACTTCTCCTTGCAAACAGAATAAATCAAAACGTACCTGGCCGCCTTGAGGTGAATATTTGACTGCATTCCCTAATAAATTAGTCAAAATATGACGTAAAAACTTTTCATCCAAGCAAGGTAGTAGGGTTTTTGTAGCCAGTAAGGAAGTATTTTTAGAACTTTTTAAATTTTCGTCATATTTATACTGTCCTTGCATATTAAAAATTACTTGATGAGTATCTTTAGCATTAAGTTCAACCTCTGAAACTAAAGCGCGGCAAAACTTCTCTAAATCTATAGGTGTAGGACAAAATTTAAATTGACCTAATTCTGATTTTTCAATTAACAAAATATCACTCAGTAACTGATTAAGATGCTTAGCGGCATTTTGAATGTGATGTAAATATTCGCTCTTTTTAATTTCTGATAATTGGTGTCCGTGATTAGTAAGTAATTCTGTAGAAGTAAAAATAGTACTTAAAGGATTTCTAAACTCATGACTTAATACAGATACAAAGCGGTTTTTTAGTTCTCTCAACTCCTTTTCTTTTTCCAAAGCTTCTCGTATAATTAACTCTTTGTGATGATTACTAATAGCAATCTCAATTGTAGTAATTAGCTGAGAAGCTTCAAAAGGCTTCAAAACATAGCCAAAGGGTTGCGTAATTTTTGCCTTGTGACGAGTGTGTTCATCGGAGTAAGCAGTCAGATAAACAACTGGTATATTAAAAAAGCTAATAATTTTTTCAGCTGCTTCAATCCCATTCATTTTACCCTTTAGCATAACATCCATCAAAACTAAATCAGGCTTTAATTCAGCTACTTTTTCAATAGCTTGCTCTCCGTAAGCAGTAATTGCAGGAACAGAGTAACCTGAATTTTCTAAGCATTTTTTAATATCACAGGCAATTATTCTTTCATCTTCTACAACCAGGATTTTTTCTTTTGTATTACTCATATCTCCTAGGTCTCCTCGTAGAATGTGATAGTAAATACAGTTCCTTTTTGATTTTTAAAGGCTATCGAGCCTTCTAATTGTTCGACTAAACTCCAAACTAACTGTAAACCCAGTGATTGGTTACGACGGACTTCTATATCATCCGGAACACCAATACCATTATCGCTAACTATTAATGAGTATTTTTTCGGCTCTAATTCTAGGAAGTCGATGTAAATCTCTCCTGAATCTCTGCTAGTAAATGCATGTTTTATTGAGTTTGAGACTAATTCATTAATAATTAATCCACAAGGAATAGCCGTAACAATTTTTAAAAGTATTTTGTCGATATTTAAGTTGAGATTAATTAAACTTTTCTTTTGAATACCATAGGAACTAATTAAGTTATTTGCTAAATTTTGTATGTAATTATAAAAATCTATCTTGGCTAAGTCATTTGATTGATATAAATTTTCATGAATCATCGCCATTGCTCGAATACGATTTTGACTATCCTGGAAAATATCTAAGGCTTGCTCATCTCTAATATATCCTGCTTGTAAACGGAGTAAGCTAGAAATAACCTGTAAATTGTTTTTAACACGGTGGTGAATTTCTTTTAATAAAACTTCTTTTTCTTTTAAGGATTCTTTAAGTTTATGCTCTGCTTCTTTATAATGAGTTATATTAGTGTTTGAACCAGCCATAAAACAAGGATTATCCTCAGTATCGCGCACAACGTCACCACGTGCAATAAACCAAAGATAATTACCATTTTTACTTAATACTCTGTGTTCTATTTCATATTTTCCTATAGTTCCTTCTAAATAAGCATTAATTTCTGTTTTTACTCGATAAATATCATCAGGATGAACAAGACTCAACCAATCATTAAAATATTTGGGAATTTCGTCTTCAGAATAACCGAGCATCGTTTGTAAACTGACATCAATATGAATTTTATTAGATTGAATATTCCATTCCCAGATGCCAACTTTACTTGCATTAATAGCACATGCAAAGCGTTCTTCACAAACTTGGAGAGCTTGCTGTGCATTATTAACGGCTTTTGTAAGAATTAATTCTGTGGAACAACGCTGGGCAATTTCTTTTTGTAATGCCTGTTTTGTGTTGGATAGTTCAGCTTCTAATTGAATAACTATACTTTCTGGTGCCACGACTCCTAGTAATTGACCAACATCATCTACAATTGGTAGATAACGTAAATTATAGGAACGCATTAAAGATAATATTTTAGTCGTATCAAAAATTTCTGACTGCTTTAATGTCATCACAGTCTTTGTCATAACCTGTGAAATTTTTAGTCCTAACAAACTTACTCCAGAAGTAACTAATCGTAGTAAGTCCCATACTGTAAAAATGCCTAATAAGCAGGATTTATCTATGACAAACACGCATTCATTAGAGGAAAATATGTCTTCCCTTCCGGATAATGCGTGTTCACTCTCCTGCATAATAATCAGAATTTCTGCTAAAGGAGTATCAGGAGAAACGGTTATAATATTATCTTTTTTAGTAAGAACTAAGACGGTCATGGCGTTTATCTCTTAGGGATACACTAGCCTGTCGCAATTTAATAGCTTGCGAGCAATAAAATATGCAGTTAGGATTATTTAAGTAAATGAATTTACTCAAATATCGTATTAAATTAAGATAAATGAAACTTAAATCATATTATATATACAGATTTTGCTGATATTTTAATGGTTTATGATAATGAGCTAAAAATAATTTTAGCTTTTTTAAAAAAAACTGGTGTTTTTTAAGAACAGCCGATAATTTCGTGTTTTTTAAAAGTACTAACATTGTGACCCTGCTTGTAACCAAATAAATAAATTTTTTCAAATGGCAGATAGGGATAAAATTCCCTAATGCTAGATTAAGTCAAAATTGATGTAGTCGCCTCGTGGTTAATACTTAAGAAGCCGAGGAAAACTACTTTATCCAAGGTGTTGAGGGTTCTAGTATATATTGCAGAAACAGGGCAACATTTTACGAAGTTTTCTCATTAATCTGCTAGAGGCTATCGAAAAACTCGGTTTTATAAAGGTCGCCTGCGTAAGCTTGCTTAATTTTAGGATGCCTTCATATCCAGATTTGCGCCTGAGAATAGCAGTAACATAAAGCGCTTTACCAGGTAAATTATATTTAGGGAATAATAATAAAAAATTCATGAAAGCAATGTCTAGCGATAAGCAACAGGATAATTTGGCTGCTGTTCTTGCATCTTGTGTCGGTTCTGAAAACAGTGTCTCGTCTTGGAACAACGTTGAAGCAATTCAGCAAAAACGCATTTTACAAGCGATAGCCTCTCAAACTGCTCCTAGTTGCATCGTCTATCCTAATACCCAGGAAGAACTCGCTCAGGTAATGATACAGGCTGACCGCTACCAGTGGCGTATTTTACCTTGTGGTAGCGGAACTAAACTTACTTGGGGTGGTTTATCTCAGGGTATAGACGTAGTAGTTAGTACAGAGCGTCTGAACAAACTTGTAGAACATGCTGTAGGCGATTTGACTGTTACCGTAGAAGCCGGGATGAAGTTTTCTCAGCTTCAAAGTGTTTTAGCACCATACAAACAATTTCTCGCTCTTGACCCTACAAGTGCCGAAAATGCTACTATTGGCGGTATTGTGGCAACTGCTGACACTGGTTCTCTACGTCAACGTTATGGTGGTGTTCGCGACCAACTTTTGGGTCTTAATTTTGTACGCGCTGATGGCAAAATCGCTAAGGCGGGGGGGCGAGTTGTTAAAAATGTGGCTGGTTATGACTTAATGAAGTTATTTACTGGTTCATATGGTACTTTAAGTATTATTACGCAAGCTACTTTTCGCTTGTATCCTATGCCAGAAGCGTCGGGGACGGTAGTATTGACTGGTACTGCGGAGAATGTATCCCAAGCTTCTGATACTTTGCGTAATTCTGCTCTGACTCCAACTCAGGCTGATTTGCTTTCTAGTCAACTGGTGCTTGCTTTAGGATTGGGTAAGGGAGTAGGTTTAATTGTTCGTTTCCAAAGTATTAATGAAAGTGTTAAGGAACAGTCAAATAGGTTACTGGATGTTGGGCAAAAGTTGAGTTTGGATGGTTTAGTTCTATCTGGTGAGGATGAAACTAATTTATGGAAAAGATTACGAGAACAAATGTATTTTTCTGGCAGTGAGTGTTTAATTAACTGCAAAATAGGAGTAGTACCCACTAATGCTGTTGATATTTTGAGTCGGAGCGAACTGGGTCTAGTTCATATTGGTAGTGGTTTGGGGGTGTTGGGGTTTAAGGGTGAGGTGGAAATTGATAAAGTTTTGCAGATGCGTCGGCTTTGTGAGAGTTATGGGGGTTTTTTGAGTGTTTTGCAGGCTCCTTCGGTTTTGAAGGAAAGTTTGGATGTATGGGGTTATGGTGGTAATGCTTTGGATATGATGCGTAAGATTAAGTTGCAGTTTGATGGGAGGAATGTTTTGAGTCCTGGTCGGTTTTTGGGAAGTATCTGAAAGATATTAGATATTAAAGAGAGGGTATATATTATATGCAGGTTTCGGATAATTTAAGTGGTAATGATTCTGAGGGTTTGACGGTTGCTTCTTTGAAGAATTTACAGGGTTTTGATGCTCTGAATCCTCCTGACCCTAAGTTGATTGATAGTTGCGTTCATTGTGGGTTTTGTCTTTCTACTTGTCCTAGTTATAGGGTTATTGGGAAGGAGATGGATTCTCCACGGGGACGTATTTATTTGATGGATGCGATTAATGAGGGTGAGATTGCTTTAAATACTGCGACTGTACAACATTTTGACTCTTGTTTGGGTTGTTTGGCTTGTGTTAGTACTTGTCCTTCTGGGGTACAGTACGATAAGTTGATTTCTGCTACTCGTCATCAGGTTGAACGAAATTATTCCCGGAATTGGTTGGATAATATTTTTAGGAAGTTAATTTTTTCGCTGTTTCCTTACCCTCAGCTTTTGAGGATTTTTTTGGTTCCGCTGTTTATTTATCAAAAGTTGGGTTTACAAAAGCTTGTGCGTTGGACTGGTTTATTACAAAAAATTTCTCCCCGTTTGGCTGCGATGGATTCGATTTTACCAGATATTAGTTTGCAGGCTTTTGGGGATGATTTACCTACTGTTATTCCTGCTCAGTCTGAAAAGCGTTACCGTGTTGGGGTAATTTTGGGTTGTGTGCAACGGCTGTTTTTCTCTCCTGTTAATGAAGCTACTGTCAGGGTTTTGACTGCTAATGGTTGTGAGGTGGTGATTCCTAAGTCTCAAGGTTGTTGTGCTGCACTTCCGGAACATCAGGGACAAACTGAACAAGCGAAGGCTTTAGCACGACAAATGATTGATAGTTTTGCTGATGCTAATGTGGATTTTGTGATTATTAATGCTGCTGGTTGTGGTCATACTTTGAAAGAGTATGGTCATATTTTGCAGGATGACTCGGAATATTGTCAGAAAGCTAAAGATTTTGTCGCGAAAGTTAGGGATGCACAAGAGTTTTTGGTTGAGGTTGGTTTGAGTGCTAATTTGTCTCCTGTGACTGATAAAACTTTGACTATGGTTTATCAGGATGCTTGTCATTTGTTGCATGGACAAAGAATTAGTTTACAACCTCGTCAGTTGTTAAGGCTAATTCCCAATGTGAAATTAAAAGAACCAATTGATGCGGCTCTTTGTTGCGGTAGTGCGGGTGTTTATAATATGTTGCAACCGGATGTTGCTGAGGAATTGGGTAAGCAAAAGGTACAAAATTTATTAAATACTGGTGCTGAGTTAATTGCTTCTCCTAATCCTGGTTGTGGGTTGCAGATTATTAAACATTTGAAGTTGCAAGGTAAGGATATTTCAGTGATGCACCCGATGGAGTTATTAGATTACTCTATTCGAGGTGAAAAGTTGGAGGTTTAGGAGCAGATAGGGGAGCATCCCAAATGTGCAAATTTATCGTATTTTGCAGTGCGGGCTTCCAGTCCGCTTTATTATAGCCAGTGGGCTTCCAGTCAGCTTTGTAGCCATCCAGTCCGCTTTATAGCCAGCGGGCTTTTGTCAGATGAGCATGAATCTGTTAGCGTACAAAAAACAAATTTGCGCGACGACCCCACATACACGGAACAAAAGTCGCGTGTATGGAGACAAAGCAGGACTTAAGTCCCAGAAAAATTTAGGACTTACGACTCATACGCTTCAACCTTGCCAACTTATAAACTGAGAGTGTCAAATAAGAACTCATAAGTAAGAAATACTCTTAAACGATTACCCATAAGTAGTTACCTTGGTAGATGCATTATCCGTATTTACTTATCTTTACATAGTTTGGTTTTTTCAAGTCGTTCTACTTAACTATTTTGGAGATGTCTAATGATTTCAATAAAAAGTCAAGTTAATTCTCGCTTTTGGATTGTGCTTTTAACTGGTTTAATTCCACTACAAACAGCTTGTGTGCGTCAACCAAATCTCTCTAGTAAAGTAGTAGAATATGAAGCAAAAGCTTTTGCACAGAGTGTTACAAATTCTACTTATGCTGATATCCAAGCATTGGTAAATATGGGAGCGCGTGTTACAGGTACTCCCGTAATGGAAAAGGCTAGCAGCTATCTTGTGGAAGAGTACCGCAAGGCAGGATATAAAACGGAGATTCAAACTTTTACTTATGACAAATTTATCGACAATGGCTCAAATCTTATTATTGATGGCACCACAGTTCCCGGATATGCGCTCGAAAATTCCGTGCCTGGTAACGTGCAAGCAAAATTAGTTGTTGTTCCTAATGCTGGAAGAGAAAGCGATTTTGCCGCAGTCAACGTGAAGGGTGCTATTGCTATCGTTAAATATGGTGAAATCAACATTTCTGAAAAAGCTCGTAATGCTCAAGAGAAAGGTGCGCTTGGTTTGGTAATTTTCAACAACCAGCCTGAAGAGTTAGACGGTGCCCCATTAGCTAAAGAATTAAATATTCCTGTTTTAGGAATATCAGGTAAAAAAGCTAATTTATTAATTAAGCGCACTGAAAAAACACCGCTTAATATCACTTTGAATGTAAACTGTAAAAATCAAGTTCTAACAGGACGTAACATCATCGCTCGCGTTGAAGGGGTGACACAACCCAAGGTTGTTTTAGGCGGTCATTATGACACAGTAATTGGTTCTCCTGGCGCTAATGATAACGCATCAGGTACGGCGGTCTTACTGGCAATCGCTCGTAAACTTGCGAATACGCCCCTTGCACGCCAAACTTGGTTTGTGGCTTTTGATGGCGAAGAAGATGGACTGCATGGCTCACGTGCTTTTGTCGATAAAGCGACACCAAAGTTGCTTACGGGGTTAAAAGCAATGATGAATTTTGATATGGTTGGTGTGAATCAAAAGTTGCGAATAGGCGGAACTTCGTCGTTAAATTCATTAGTAAAAGCTACTCCTCAAGTTAAATTAGTAGGTGGCGGTAATGCAAATGACGGAAGCGACCATCAATCCTTTGCTGCTAAAGGCGTGCCAATTTTATTTTTCAATCGTGGCGAGGAGCCAAATTATCACACACCTAATGATAAAGCAGTAGATACTAGATTGCTTGATGAAACAACTCAAGTCAGTTTAGATATTGTTAAGCGGCTTGCAATGGAATATTAAACTGGTTAATTTAGATATCTAAATAATGGAATTGTAGAGATTTAAATAACTTAGTATACGCCCAGCTAACACCAAAGATAACACCCATTGTCCCGTTTTCTACTTACTTAACAAGATTTTAACTATCGTTGTTCTGGAGGTGAGGTAGCTTTATTCGGATTTACGTAAAGGGCGATGCAGCAATTTTTCAAGCGAAATTGAACGAGCTTTTTTAACCTTTGTAATATTCAAAGGCAGTTGGACAGTAAAAACGCTACCCCTGCCTAACTCGCTTTCCACGCTCAAACTACCCTGATGTGTCCTCACAATTGCTTGAGCTATCGCTAATCCCAAACCAGAACCACCAGTGCTACGGGAACGGTCATTACTCACGCGATAAAATCTATCAAAAATCCTTTTTTGCTCGTCTGGAACCATACCGATACCCGTATCTTGAACCTTAATTACTGCGTAATAATCGTTACGATTCAAGAAGACTTTTACGAACCCACCTTTAGGTGTATAGTTAATTGCATTAATAATTAAATTAGAAACCAAACGATAAAGTTGGTCAGAATTACCGACTATATTTAAAGGCTGATTTCCTTGTAAACTACATTCTAGCAATATACCTGCCGCAATCGCCATTGCTTCAAATTCTTCGATTAAATCGCTAATAATATCATTTAAACAGCAGATTTCTTGTTGTTTTGTCACAGGTTGTGCGTCTAAGCGTGCTAACATCAATAAATCAGCAACTAAAGTCGTAAGCCGTTGATTTTGACGGTGTAAAGTACGCAAAATTTCGCGCATTTCTTGTTCCTCAATTTCCGGCATTAAAAGTCCTGATTCAACTGTAGCGCCTGTTGCTGCAAGAGGTGTTCGCAGTTCGTGCGCTGCATCGGCTGTAAACTGTTGAATCTGTCGATAAGAGTCGTAAATTGGTCGCATAGCTAATCCAGCTAAACACCAAGAACTTACGGCAACTATACCCATTGTTATTGGCAACCCTAACGCTAAAAACAATTTTACCGAATCTAAATAGCGATTAAATTCTTTTAAACTCCGTCCAACTTGGATGTAACCCCAGTCTTTAGTATTTCTATTATTTATGACATGCAATCCCACAGTAATTTGATGATAATCTTCACCTTTAGAGTCTTTTAAAAATTGCCATTTTTGATTGCTAAATACAGTAGATATTCCTTCTGGATAACGACCTGCTGTAGCAATCAAACGACCAGATAAATCAAAAAAACGTACGTAATAATTACTGTGATTAGTTACTCCGATAAAGTGTCTTCCATTATTAAATTTTTGTTGAATACATTTAACTCCAACGTTTTCACACAAAGATATATTTGAAAATAACTGTTGTACAGTAGAATCTAATTTCCCTGGCTTTTTTAATTTTGGTTCAAGAGTATCGTGTAGCGTTCCTGCAACAGACTCAATTTCACTATCTAAAGCTACCACGTGGGCATTAAAAACTACTCGATAAAAGCCCAAACCACTGATGGACAAAATTAAGCCCATAACAGTAGCATAGCAAAACGCCAAACGAACGCGAGTTGAGCGGAAAAGTTGATTTTTATTCATCAGTCAGTCAGATTAAAACGATAACCTATACCATGCAAGGTTTCAATTGGATTTTGACAGCCGTTATTAGTTAGTTTACGTCGTAATAATCGCACTTGTGCTGCGACAACATTACTACCAGATTCTGCATTTAGCTCCCATATTTGATTGCGTATCTGTTCTGTACTGACAATTTGATTGGGATGCTTCATAAAATATTCTAATAGTTGAAATTCTTTATTTGTTAAAGAAAATTCCTGTTTTTCTCCCACAGAATTTTGACTAATAACTTTATAATTAGCATAGTCAAGAGTCAGACCTGCAACAGTAAGTTGTTGAGATTGGTAATTTGGGAAACGACGTTGTAATGCTCGCAAGCGTGCTAGTAATTCCGCCATTCCAAATGGTTTAACCAAGTAGTCATCAGCACCCGCATCCAATCCCGCAACCCTATCTTCCATTCTGTCTCTAGCTGTTAACATCAACACAGGTAGAGAGTTTCCTTTTGCGCGTAACCTTTTGCATAATTCCAAGCCAGTAAGTCCTGGTAGCATCCAGTCCAAAATTACTACTGTATATTGCGTCCAGTTATTTTCTAGACATGACCATGCCTCAGTACCATCTGTCACCCAATCTACTAGATACTTTTGCTGCTTCAGAGTACGTTTAATTGCCACACCTAAATCAGTTTCATCTTCTACTAATAGCACCCGCATATCAAGTTCAGCCGTGAATAATTCCAAATCATTTTGTGAAAGAAGCATAATTTTTTGCCCTAAGAACAGATTGACAGAAGTTTATGAAATCAAGATGAAATTTACAAATGATAAAAATATTTATTTTTTTATATAAAATAATAAAATTATACTTAAGTATATTTATTTATAAATGGGAAAAACCCATAGACTCACTTGTGACAGTTTAAGGCGTTGTTAGTAAGAGAATTTATATCCACTAACTTTGTACAAGGTATCTACTGGGCTATTACTTATCTTTACAGGTAAAAATGAAATCAAGATGAAATGCTACATTTATTTTTGTAACACTGACTACAAGTTAAAAATATGACCAAACCGAGTTTATAGTTTCCATAAGTCTGACTGGAGCAAAGCTAGGTGAGATTTCTTCTTTTATATCAAGCTTTTTAGCCTAAATCGGGTAGTCATATTTTTGCTCAGAACCATAACCTAAAGTTTGACCCCCTTTATGACATCGATTAAGAGAGATTATTTGAAAAAAGTTGTGTTAATGACGCTTTTACTAAATACCAATACGGAATCTAGCTACACCTATAGGTATTTCTGTATTACTATCAACGAATTTAGCCAATAAGCGGTAAACGGGACCATTCCCAAGTGTTGGTCGTTTGACATTTTTAATATCAATTTCTAATTTAGTGTTAGAACGAACTTGTTCTGAAAAAGTTATTAGAATAGTTTGGTCATTCATCGAAACATTAGCACTAACTTTCTGACCATTGCCATCTACTACTTCTACTTTATTCTTCTTACTGACAGTTATAACTTCTGGGACTTTTATAATTAGCTGCGACATAGCCTTACTATTTTTAGGGATATGTACTCTAAAAGTGTATCTAACAATATCCGAACGAGTGGGTGGGAATGACGTACTTCCATCAAGGTGGGGAACTGTTCCATTATCATCATTAGCACTTGCTTCAAGATTGGAAATTAATGCAACAGTAGCCAATGTCAATGTTGCGGCAAAAATGAGTATTTTCTTCATATTTACATACTTACTACTAATTAATAGTCTTCAACGCTTGTCGTCAAAATCTGCCATCAGGATTTATAAATTAAAACGTGCTAAATTGAGCTTTTCCAATGGGAATTTCTGCATTGCTACCGACGACTTTAGCTGATAATTCATAAATAGTTGTGGGACCATTTATTGGTTGCTGTACCCGGTTAAGTGCTACCAAAATTTTATTCACATCATTTTTAACTGTTTCCGGGAAGGTAATGATGATTCTTCTATCTTCAACGGAGATATTAATATTTATTTTCTTACCTTGATTATCTAAAACATCAATATCGTTACTCACAGCAACAGTAGAAGGAGCATCAATAATTAACTGCTCAAGAGGTTTAGCATTTTTGGGAACATGTAGTTGAAAAACTTGTTTAACTACCTGCCAGTGATTAGGAGAGTATAGCAAATTACTATCAATATTAGTTGCTTCATTATCATTTGTTTTTGCGCTGGAATAGCCTACAGGAACTAAAGTGACGGCAACTAAAGTAAATACACTTAAATAGCGTAGAATTTTTTCCATCTGACTGTTAAACTAAGAAAAAATGTCAATTATCTCAAAGATTTATCTTCATTAGGTAAACCTTTAATTAACAACTATGACAGGTCAGGATGAAATCAAGATGAAATTTTGTGCAACTTAGAAAAAGTTATCCTGTACACAGTAATAATTACGTAAACTTCTGTCAAATAACGCCTAATTTAACGTAATTGTGCGTCACAGAGTATATGAATACAATAATTCCAATTGCTTGTAAGCAACTCAAAAAATCATGGTTTGCAAAACCTCAGTCAGCAAGTGTCATCACGTCAGAGTCTGCAACTAGTGGTTCAACCCTATTCTCGAACGCGGGTCAAATTACGCGACAGTAACCAGGTTGAAGAAACGGCAGTCATGACTGCTGTATTAATTAATTTTCTGGATTATTTATCACCAATTTACTGTTTAACAGTAAATCGACCGTTTAATTTTTCGCTTCCAACTTCAGCCGTCACTTTGACTTGATATTGACCAGCAACATTTCCCGGTAATAAAGCAGTGTATTCTTTACCCTCAGCTTCATATTTAAAATCAACATTTTTCTGAGTTCCATCAGGTAGTTGAACTTGTGCGGTGACTTTAGCATCGGGCACAGGTTCGTGTTTTTCTCCTTTTTCCAGATGGAAATGCATGTGCAATCCCTTTTCTTCCTTTTCTGCAGCTAATTCTAAATGATACTGACCAGATTCCACGACTTGACCGCCATGATTGTGTTCCTTTCCTTCTTCGTGCTTGTGGTCATCCTTACCATTTTTATGGTCGTGGTCTTTTTCCCCAGAAGTTGTTTCTGTTTTTGAAGTATTTTCTGCTGTGGTCGCAGAGGTTGCTGGAGTTTCTGTTTTATTTGTTGAAGCATTTTCTTGGGTTCCACCACTACAAGCGCCTAAGAAAAGTAGTCCTGTACTAGCTAAAACGACGAAGCTAAATTTGAGAGATTTCATTGGTTTACTCCTCACTAATATTCCTTAGGATGACATAGGAGGATGAAATTAAGATGAAATTTTCTAGCAATGAGTTTTTTCTTGTAACTTGCCCGGTTGGAGAGCAAAATTTTTGTGATGGATTAAAATCATTGCTACTCGCTTGAATTTAAAGGCAGCACTATATTTTCTCAAAGCGTCCTAAAAAAGTAGGTCGAGGACGGGTAACATGAACTTCCCATAATGCTTTAACGAAATACGCATTGTTGAGGCTAAAGGAAGATAGTATAAGGCAACTCCTTGAAAGGTTTTAGGCAGTTTCTTAGTTTCGGAATGTACTTGTTTATTAAGGATAGAAATAGCACCAAGGCGCAAACAAAACCATGTAACCAATACTGCTTCAATAAGTATGGCTCCCATCATGGTGATACCTGCTAATAATGCTCCATCTAACTTCAAACTAACTCCCACAAAGAGTGTCGTAATTACCCAAGTCAATCGCGCTACACTCGCCCAACCTACAGCAATGCTTTTTTGAGCGCGGATAAGTAAACCTTGAAAGAATCGTCGCCAAGCAATCACGAAAGGCCACAAGAACATCAAAAGAAAAGTGGTTCTGCCTCGCGCTGCGATAAATGGGCTAACGCCAAATACGTCTAAAATAAGCCATTTATACAAAGGCTCCCAAGTGAGTAAAAGAAAAATTCCACTGAGAGATAGCCCAGTAATTACCGTAAATTGCCAAAGTGCCCGCCGAGATGCGACATTACCCCCAAGAGCAGTTGAAGCATGAAGAATCATGATAATGGGGCTTTCCAGAAATACGGCCACTCCCTTAACTACCCCAACTCCGGCTAATGTCTCTTGCGGAAATGTCAGGCGAGTGAGTGCTACTGTCTGAAGCGGGTCGCCAAGAGTCATTGCCACATCAGTTAAAGAAAGAGGTATAAACTGGGTTAGTAACGTCAATAGCGAGCGCAGTGAAGCTGCATTATTACGTTCCTGTTGGGGTGAGGTGTTCATAATATTTTTCAGGACTATATGAGGAGTTACTAGAAATATACAGGGGTCAATGAGGCGATTGCATCATCAAGATGTTCCCCCTCGGTCAGTGTAAACCCATGATGAGAAAGCCAATTGTCATCGTACACAGTTTCAAGATAGCGGTCGCCTCTATCAGGGTTAATCATGAGAATACGTGCGTCAGGACCAAGGAAGCGCGCTAGATGTAAACCTCCTGCTACAATTGCTCCTGTCGAAGCACCGAGAAGCAATCCCTCACGACGTGCAAGTGCATGGCACACCGAGTAGGCGAGTTTTATCTTGAAGTAGGAAAATGAAATTAAGATGAAATTTTGGTCAGCTATTTATAGCTGACCACTTGTTCTTAAAAATGTAGTAAAAATTACTACCACACCTTTATTACCAAGGTATTGAATTTTTTACTTTTTGTACCAAACTTGTCGCCACTGTTTCATTTGTTTAATCTCTGCTTCTTGGCTAGAGATTATTGCTTGAGCGAGTTTTTTAATTTCTGGACGCTTAGATTTATTCAAAGCATCCTTTGCCATTACAACAGCTCCCTCATGATGAGGAATCATCGCATTGATAAAGCGTAGGTCAAATTCCGCATCACTCTTACCCAAATCCATGTCCATCCGCATTGCTTTAATTTGTTCGGGAGTCATCGCCATCATATGTTTCATTTCGGCGTGCCAAGCTTGAGGTTCGTTGGGTGCTTTTGGATACCATGCTTTGCGCCACTGTTTCAATTCAGCAATTTCCTTATCTTGAGCTTTAATAATTTCGTTTGCCAGCTTTTTAATTTCAGGACGTTTGGACTTTTGTAGAGCTTCCTTAGCCATCACAACTGCACCCTCATGATGAGGAATCATCCCATCAATGAACCGCAAATCGTAGTTTGCGTCGGCTGGTCCTAAGTCCATGTTGTGGTTCATCCCAGAATGATTCATCCCAGAATGATTCATCCCACCTTGAGCCATCTGCTTGTCGCTAGCTTCGCTCGCAGTCGAGGTGTCAGATTGAGCTTGGTTTTGGGATGCAGTTGTGGAACAAGCAGCTAAAGTGCCACTAGCGAAAGTTGCCGCAGCAATTAGAGTAAATCCGAAGAATTTGTTTTTAAGACTAGAGAGTTGCATAAGTTATGATTTAAGACTTCCAAATATTACTTTAAAATCTCCAGTTAACTGGAGAGTCAACCCAAAGAGCAATTTAATTCCAACTGCGTGCAGTAGTAAAAATGCTCTATACCGTTTGGAGTAAGAACTAGTAATTCTACTGCTACACTTGCTACCCAGTTTCGCAGACGAAAATGAAATTAGGATGAAATTAGGAGCTATCTTGAATAGCACGGTATTTTTGCTATGGTGGGAGTCTATAAGCAAGTAAGTTTTATATATCTTTATCACTTTATTATTCAAAAACTAAAAATTATTTTGGCAAACGAAATTGCCAAGTTTGATAATATCAATATTTTTTTTATAGCCTTACTTTAAGGAGTAAAAGTTAAGAAATCGAAGATAAATTTATAATGTCTGTTAAGTATGCTTGAGTTCTTTAAAAGTGCTACAGCAATCCTATATATGTCGTGAACAGTAGGAGAATAAAACGAACCGCCAAAAGTCCAAGAAAGCCAAGTTTAAGGTGTTTAAGATAAAACTTAAGGATGTTCACAAACAATTTAGGATTGCTGTATTAAACCGAGCCTCAATCTTTGCAATTTCAACATGGTAATACATATGATTAACCATAAAAAACCGACACCATAGCCAGCAATTATATCAGTAGGCCAGTGGACTCCTAAGTATAATCTGCTGATGCCAATCGCCCCAATTAAAATAACTGCTAAAGTATAAATAATTTTGTCATACTTAGGATAGAAAGTTGCTAATAAATAAGCAATAAAACCATATAAAACCATAGAGCCAATTGCATGACCGCTAGGAAAACTGAAAGAAGTTTCAACAATCAACTGCTTCCAAAGCTGCGGACGAGTTTTAGAGAAAAATAACTTTAGACCTGTGTTTAAAATTACCCCACCCAAACAGGTTAATACAAATACCATCACTTCTAATCGATAACGTCGCCTCCAAAGAATGGCTAAAGTTATTCCCGCAACAATTACGACTGTAGTTGGGTTGCCAATTTGAGTTATAAACAACATTAAATTGTCAAGACTAGGATTGGCGAATTGATGCAGCCACAATAAAAAAGTTTTATCAAATGCAAAAGCTTCCTTTTCTAAAACTTCCTCAGCAAGTTTTGCGACAATAAACAATACAAGTAGACAAATTCCTAATCCACCGATACCAAGTGTGGCAATTAAGGTAATTAATCGGGGATGTATATGACGTAACCAAAAGTGAGATATTTTTCTGACCATAGTTAATTTATATCTATACTAATAATAGGTCTTAAGCTTAGAATTGCTTTTTTTCAAGAAAAAAGCCTTATATGAGTTACTAATCTTTTGTCATCATGTATTATAAAAAATAAAAGGGAAGATATAGGGAAGTAGCCCAGCTTACTGAATATATTTTTCTATGAAGCGCGATAAACTGGTAAGCTGACCGTAAAACAACTGCCAACATTTAGTTTACTCGTGACAGCTAGAGTACCCCCATGATTTTGAACGAAGCTTTTGGCAATCGCCAACCCTAAGCCAAAACCTCCCACACGGTAAGAGCGAGCTGTATCTGCTCGCCAAAATCGCTCGAAAATATGTTGAAGTTGTTCGGGTGTCATTCCAATACCTGTATCCTTAACTACAATCTCAATTTGTTGATTGTTACGTACATTAATTATTTCAACTGTGCCGTTGATAGGGGTATATTGAAGCGCATTTTCAATTAAATTAGCAAAAACTCTTGTGAGTTGAACAGAGTCACCCATTACATACAATTTTTTGCTTAAATCCGTTTTTAAATTAATTTTTTTTGCATAAGCTTGAGGCTGATATAGCTCAATCAAATTAAGTAAAATTTCTGATAAATTTACAATTTCTTTATTTTGAACATCAACGCGGTCGTTCCGAGCCAACAGTAGTAAATCTTCAACAAGACGAGCCATTTGGTCAGCAGCAGAACCAATAGCTTTAAATTTTTTGATATCTTTTGAACGTAATTCTTCTGGATTTTCTAGTGCTACTTCGACATTTGCTGTAATCGCCATTAAAGGACTACGAAGCTCGTGAGATGCATCTGCTGTAAATTGTTTTAGCCTGAGAAAACTCTCTTCAATTGGCTGCATTGCTTTACGGGTTAAAAAAATACCACCAACGCATGAGAGTAATAAAGTCACGACAACCCCGCTAGCTAATCCTAAATCTAATCGCTCCAGTGTTTCATCGAGTTCTGACAAAGATTGACTGACTCTAACATAGCCTATTAGATGATTATCATCGCTATAAATAACAGGTAAAGTAACGCTTCGCAAACTCAAATTTTTAATTTTTTGCTGTTGAACCTTGTCTTTAAGACTCAGAGGTACAGTTAATACATATTGACCTTGTTGAAAAACTAAGTTACCTTGAGTATCAAACCACTGTAAACCTTGATGACGATTAATTAATTCTTTTATAGGGAAATCACTTTCTATTTTCAGTTTGCCTTGCTCAAACTCAGCATTAGATGCAGCGTTCTGTCCTAAAATTGTTAAATTTTCTGTTAGTTTTTCACTTAAACTATAGGTAAAAATAAATCTGACAGCAAGAGCAAATATCCCTAGTAGTGTGCTGAAAATAACTAGATAAGACAATAATAATTGGTATCGAGTTTTCTGAAACACGCAATGTTATTCTCCTTCATATTCACTTATTAGTTTTTAAACGATAGCCAATTCCGTGTACATTTTCAATTATGTCTGACTCGCAGCCTGCGACCTTTAGCTTGCGTCGTAAATTTTTTAAATGAGTTTTAACTGTTTCTTCTCCCGATATATCATTACAATCCCAAAGTTTATCTAATAATTCTGAACGGGTAAAAACCTGTGTTGGGCTTTTTAAAAATACTTCCAGCAACATATATTCTTTTGGCGTAAGAGAGAGTAGCTTTCCTGCATAAGTAACTTGATAATTAGTGGTATCCATCTGTAAATGTTCGCAAGTTAAAATATTTGCTCTGACATCGAAACTGCGGCGTGATAAAGCTCGAATTCTAGCTGCCAACTCTTTGAGTTTAAATGGTTTGACTAAATAATTATCTGCTCCCGCATCAAGTCCAATTACTCTGTCAGTAGTTGTATCTTTAGCTGTTAACATCAAAATAAAACTTTTACATCCTGATGTCCTCAAACGTTTACATAAAGTGATTCCATCAAGACGCGGTAACATTAAATCTAATAAAATCAAGTCATAGCAAAAAGCTTGTGCTTGTTCCCAATCTGCTATGCCATCATTAGCTACATCCACTACGTGATACTGGTTTTTTAAATGTTCAACTAATGGCTCAGCAATACGCTCATCATCTTCGATTAACAAAATTTTCATTTGAGAGTATAGAACATTCTTCTTTTGACATCATATTGTAGAGGTGTAACAGATAACGCCTCTACAATGTTTGTTTTAGTCGCAACTTTTTTAGGTTGCTTTCCTACTCAATTTACTTGCCACACCATTATATTAAAGTTTATCATTACTCTATTTTTCTTTAGCATCAGTTTCTGAAACTTGAATGCTGCTACGAGGATGGGTAACTTCAGTGGATTTATCTTCTTGGTTTACTTTCTCGTTATAGAGGATTTTTGCATTACCTGCATCTACAGCAACTTCTGTCTGACCAATAGTAACTTTATACACCAAGTTACCATCTTCATTATCGAGATAAACTTTGCTAGCTTTAGCACCCTGAGCAGTTTCGGCAGCTTGTTGAGCTTGTTGGACTGTGATTTTAGCTAAAGCTTGTAATTTGCTAGATTCTTGTTTTTCCTCTGCATCATCTGCTTCTTCACCATCACCATCAGAAACCTCAGCAATTTTAATACTGGCATTATGCTGAGGAACAATTGCAACACTAGGCTTAGACTGATTTGCATAGACAGTTCGTGCTAATCCGCCAAATCCTAGAGAGCCTAATAAAGCAGCAGCTAAAATTAATTTGATTGAAGTCTTCATTTGAGAAACTCCTAACTTTCGTTTGTGATTACACTTTAGAAGGTAAAAAGGAAGAATTAGGGAAGATTAATTTAGCTATTTTTTGCTTTGTGAGGTGGTTTTAGATGATTGGGGGGATATTTTTTACATCAAAGTATCAGCATGTGAGATTGCATTTAAGGTAGCGCAGCAATATAACTGTAACTTCCTGTGTAAATTCCTGTGAAACCGAAACTTCTGGTTCTTTGAGTACAGCAGCGTGAATTAGAGTTTCAAGCGTGTGAGCAAGAATAAAAGCAGCTAAATCAATGTTTTGAGGTTGAATTTGCCCTTGTTTATCTTCTATGTAACTGCGAATCAGAAGTGTAACTTGTTTCTCGACTTCGGTGACTCGTTCGAGTTGTCCTATGCGCGGTACTTGCTCAATTAATACTTTGTGAAGCTGGGGATTAATTGTATGGGCACTAATACAAACCTTGACAAGTTCGGGTAAAGCAATCTCTGGAGGTGCATCTGACACGCTTTTCAGTTTCGCTTCAATCAGACCGACCATAGACTGAGCATGACGCTCTATTAACGCAGCCACAATCGCTTCCTTGGTAGGAAAGTACTGGTACAGCGAACCAATACTAACACCAGCACGCTCTGCAATTTTATTTGTGTTAGCAGCTGCATAGCCCTCTTTTATTAAAATGTGAGTAGTTGCTATCAAGATAGCTTCCACAGTTTCTCTTGAACGCTCTTGTTGTGGGAGTTTGCGAGGTTTTGTGCGTTTTGGTTGCGTCATTAAGGTGTCCTGAAAAATGCGAGTTGCAAATGCGAGTTTTAGCTCACATACTAATAGCATGACAAATTTCAGGAAACAAATTTGGAGAAAAAATTATGTTGCAAGCACCTTTACCTGAAAAATCTCCGCAAACTAAAGGTTTAACTATTCGTCGTTGGGCACGCATATACGATGCCACAGTGAACTTAGTGTCATGGGGTAAAGAACAAGATATTCGAGCAGTAACGATTGAGTTAGCTTCCTTGCAGGTGGGTAATTGTGTATTAGAAGTTGGCTGTGGTACAGGTAGTTTAGCATTAGCGGCGAAAAAGCAGATTGGGGCTACAGGGTCAGTTTTTGGAATAGACGCTTCCCCAGAAATGATTGATATTGCGAAACTCAAAGTAGCTCAAAATGGCATAGATATAGATTTCCAGCTTGGATTGATTGAGGATATTCCTTTTGCTAATCAGACTTTTGATGTCGTCCTCAGTAGTATGATGTTCCACCATTTACCTGGAGACGAGCTTAAACGCCAAGGATTTGCAGAAATGTACCGCGTTCTGAAACCAGGTGGTCGCTTGCTAATTGTTGATGTTGAAGCACCTGCTAACCTGTTATATAGAGTTTTATATCCTATTCTCTTAGTTCATTTTTGGGTCTCAAACAGCCTAGGAGACTATAAAGCTTTGATGGAGGATGTCGGCTTTACGGAGATTGAAGTAGGCAGAACTTCCTACGGTGGGCTTTCTTTTATTCGAGCAATCACCCATTAGGTTTAGTAGCTAGCGCTAGAAGCTCAGAGGTTTCACATGAAATTAAGAAAAATTTTGATAGCTGGTGCAGGAATTGGAGGATTAACTTTGGGAATTGCTCTACGACGACTTGGTTTTGAAGTAGAGATTTATGAGAAAGCATCTAACTTGCTGACAATTGGCTGGGGTATTGCTGTCGCACCGAATGGTCTACTAGCTCTGCGTCATATTGACCTTGACCAACCTGTACTTCAGGCTGCTAGCACAATATGTCAAGTACAAATGAAAACTAGCGCAGGTAAGAAGTTAAAAGAAATTTCTTTAGGTGCATTAGAAGCAAGGGTTGGTGGTTCTGTTGTGACTCTTAATCGAGGTGAATTATACAAGATTTTTTTAGAAGCCTTTGGAGAATCTGGATTATATATTAGTAACGCCGCTTCTGGCTTTAGAGAAGAGAAAGAGCAAGTGATTCTAACCTTAAACAATGGTAAAGAAGTGGAAGGAGATTTACTAGTAGGTGCCGATGGTATTCGTTCTACAATACGACAACAATTATTTCCTAATGCTGAGTTACATTATTCTGGTTATACTGCTTGGCGCGGTCTTTCTGAAGAAACTAATTTACTTTCAGAAGGTATTTATCTATCAATATTAGGTCGTGGTATACGTTTTGGCTGTACTTCTCTTGGGAATAAAAGTATTAGTTGGTATGCTACTTATCTCACCTCTCCCGGTCAAGAAGAAGTAGATTCACCTCAAACTCTATTGATGAAGCGTTACCAAGATTGGTGTTTTCCTGTAAGTGAAATTATTGCTAGCACGCCAAACTCATCTATGAAACAAAGCGATATTTATGATGCAAATCCCTTAGCTTTATGGAGTAGTCAGCGCGTTACTCTACTTGGAGATGCAGCACATCCGATGACACCAAATATGAATCAAGGCGCTGGTCAAACTATAGAAGATGCAATAATTTTAGCGTCGCTGCTTCATAAAAGTTCAACCTTGCAAGAAGCATTAAACCTTTATGAATATCATAGAATTCCCAGAACTTCTCAAATAGTTAAACAATCTCGTAAGTCTGGGAAAATAGAACATTTACAAAATCCTATTTTATGGAGCTTGCGGAATGCTATTTATGCTTGGACTCCAGTAGAAATCCTACTGAAGCAATTGGTCATTGTCTCGAAGTTTAATAGCGCGTTGCTAGCCGATAGCCAAATATCTAATTAGTTTACCTAAAGCCACCCACAATTCATTAGATGGGTTATTAACAAAATCTCCTTTGCGAGCGTAAACCAATTTACCAGAAGCATCTGCAGGTAAAAACCTGTCAACAGTTACGTAATCAGCGACTCCATTATTCAAGAAGCGGACAGTATATGTGTCGTCACCGTTATCAATAAACATCTCTTGTATATACCTTGGTTTTTGTTGAGCAACAGTTCCTAAGCTTACTATCAGGTATCCAGCAGATAGTTTATTTATAAAACTCACAAATAACTCATCCGCTACATCCGTTCAGCATCCGTTGCTAGTCACCATCTTCTAGAATTTTGCCGGGAGCGGATAAAGTAGGTTGTTTGTGGTCATTTAAATAAGCGTCAGTTTTATAAGTAACCAAATCATACTCAGAATTACTTACTGTCGCAAAACGCGATCAGGTATGCACTGCACAAGTAAATCTTAGGTAAGTCTAAGTAAAGTTATGTATTGTCAGATTTTACTCAAGATTTTTTGAAATTACAAATTCTCACTCGAACATGTGAAAATTATCACCTGAAGTATACCCAAATATACGCTGATAATTAATACATTTAAACTTCAAGTGAACGCGAGCTATAATTATTAATATTTATGAATATATCTTGATAGAGATTTAACAATTAAACAAAATTTAGTATTATATGAAAATAAGCAAAAATTAAACCAGGTGGTGATATCGTTGTCATCAATTACAATTCAAACAGTAATACCTACAATTAATGACAATAAAATAGGTCTTGACTATATCGCTGAATTTGGTGTAATTTTTGGTCGCTGTATCCGCACAGCCTTTAATATTCGTAACAATAAGGGTAAAGTTGAAACCCCAAGCCAACAACTAAAAACAGATATCGCAAAAGAATTAAAAAGTAGATATGGAGTTTCTAATACTGAAGCTCGTTGTGCCGCTGTTTTAGGTTTAGCAAATTATGACAGTCAAGCATTCTTAGTTGATACCTATATCACTTCAAAGTATGAAGCAATTAAAGGTATTAAACGTAGTATTGCCAAGCTGGAAAGTAGACTGAAAAAAGCAACTAAAATTAAGGATTATTTGACAGTCAAAAATCTCAAAAGAACAATCAATTATAAACTTCAGAAAATACAGCATATTTCGGCAGAAATTACGCAGCTAAAAGCAGACCGAGCTAATGGTAAATACCACGTTGCTTTTGGGACTAAAAAATTATTTGGCGCTCAATTTCGTTTAGATAAAAACGGTTATAACAACCATGAAGAATGGTTGAAAGATTGGCAGCAATCAAGGTCGCATATTGTTTATTATGAAGGGGCAGCAATTTTTAAAAGAGGTAATCAACTTGTTCGCTACCATCAAGAAACAGAAACATTAACTGTGACTGTTTCCCCAGCTTTACAACATAAATATGGTGAAAAAATTGTTTTAACTGGTGTGAAGTTTTCTCGTGGCAATGAATGGTTGAAAGCTGCTATCACACCTGTAATCAAAACATCGAAGCGCAAAGATAAAAAGGGTAAAATCAAACAAGAGTCGCGTACTGCAAGCGCACAATCAGTTACTTATCGTTTTGTCATAAAAGATAGTAAAACTTATTTAAACGCTACTATTGATGCACCAGAAAAACCTAATAGTACATCAGTAGAAAACGGTGCATTAGGTGTTGACTTTAATCCCAGTTCCATTGATTGGACTGTAGTTGATAAACAGGGTAATTTAAAGCGTCACGGGTCAATTAAAATCAATGTTCAGGATAAGCGAACTAACCAAACTTCCGATATTATTGGTAAGGCTTGTGCTCAGTTAGTAAGACTTGCTGAATTATATCAAATACCTATAGTTATTGAAGATTTAGACTTTGAGAAAAAGAAAGCATCGATGACTGAAATCGGCGTAAAATATGCGCGTATGCTTTCAAATATGGCTTATAGTAAGTTCAACCAAATACTTGATAGTCGTTGCAAAAAATTTGGTATTGAGCTATTAAAAGTTGATGCTGCTTATACTAGTGTGATTAGTGTCACTAAGTATATGGCAATGTATAGTTTGAACTCAGGTTGTGCCGCGGCTTTGGTGATAGCTCGGCGCGGTCAGAATCGAACTGAAAGTCTTCCTAAATCCCATGCAACCTTCTTTAAGAAACCAGAGGATTTGTCTAAGCCGGGTGCATGGAAAAAGGTCGCTCGTAAGATAAACATTGTTGGTGGTTTTAATCGTCACCAATGGTATTCAAACGGGAAAAAACAGGTTTCGAGTAACTCTCGAATGCTCCGCAAGCTACGGCAAACATCGCCTTCGGGTGGTACGGTGCAGCTACTAGTTAGCCCTCATATACCAAAAACTTCCGCGCTGAAAGTTAGCCTAGAACTGCTTTTAAGCCTTGTTGCTTAAGAATGCCTAGGTTTTTGATAGCGCATACGGCGATTAGACCAAAAACTACCTGCTGCAAAAGCACCACCCATTACTCCTACTCCCCCTAGTCCCAATAACCACAGGGGTATTAATGGAAAATTGCTTGTTTTTGCTTGAGTCTCCTCCGAGTGGTCGTGTCCTTCTTCGGAGTTATCATGACCGTCTCCTTTTTTACTTCCACCTCGTAATGACTGAGCGTAAAGTTGTGGAGCACGCTGAGTAACAATTAAATCTCCTTCAAATAAACCAATTTTGACTTCAACAATGTCACCAGAAGTTTCACCCAAGGTAACATCCACTGATTCAAAGGCATTACCATTTTGGACATAGACCAATTTTTTACCATTTGCATCCACTACTGACGAAGCGGGAATTGTTAATACAGGTGCAGATGTTTTGTCTGTTAACACCTCAAGGGAAGCAAACATACCCGGTTTAAGTTCTCCGGAAGAATTTTCTATTTCGGCTTGTACTGGAACAACTCGTGTTTCACCTTGTACCAAGGTACCAATTCGAGCCACTTTGCCGGAAAAAATACGGTTTGGGATACTCGCAACTTTCAGGTTTACTCTCTGACCTACTTTTATTTCCCCTAAATCTTTTTCATAAATATTCGCTGTCGCAAATACCCGACTATCATTAACAATAGTCATTAATTTGCCACCCGCATCGTTAAAAGTTTGACCAATGGTAACTTCTCGGTCTGCTACTTTACCAGATATTGGAGCAGTAATTGTCACTAATCCCTTGGCATTAGGACGATTTCCGATTTGTTGCAATCTTGTATTATAAGTGGATTCACTCAAGCGCAAACGTGATTGTGCTACTTGAACTGCTGCTTGGGCGCGTTTGACTTGGGCTTCGGTTTCAATCACATCTGGTTTGCTAGCAACTTCAGTTAATTTGGCTCTGGCCTGTGCTAACTGAGTTTGAGATTCCAGAGCATTACGACGAGGTAAAGCACCCGCATTAGCCAGTTGTATATCTTTGTTATATTTTTCTTGATTAAACGCTACTTGGCTTTGTGCTTGGGCAATATTGGCATTAGATATTTGTAAAAATCTTTGATAATTTTGTTGAGCTAATCTTAAATCTGTTTGGGCTTGTTGCAAAGAGGCGATTGCTTCTGCCCGTTTTTCTTCGGATGTGACGCGCAACTGCAGCAAATCGGGACTGGTGACAACAGCGAGAGGCTGACCTTTTTGAACTATTGCACCAGGCTCCACCAACAATTCCACCACTTTAGCTCCAGTAATTGGAGTATTAACTTCTACTCGTTGGCTGGGTAAAGTTTCAATTTGTCCAGTAGTTTTAATACCCACAGCCAGAGGTTGTCGCCTAACTGGTTCCACTTTTATCCCTAGCCTCTGTGCTGTTGGAACGTCAACTTCAATTGGCGCATTTGTATCCCCGGAACCACCTTGAAAAGAACTTGCACCACTATGGTCGTGTCCCGCACCTGCTAGTACTACAACAGGAGTACTTAGCAGCAGCAAACTCAGTATCGCTAACGAAATTGAACCAAATTGTGCTGTTTTTTGCTGATTGCGGTTAAAGAGTCGCATCGCCAAAAGTCTCCTTACAATAAATAGGAAATCAAGCCCCGCGCTCAAGTGCTTAAACAACTCCAGGAATAAATTCTAGAAGCTAACCAAGTGCGCTTACTTAATAGTTTTTCATATTGAGATGAAATTAAGATGAAATTTGCCTACATATGCATAAAAAACTGCTCCTCTTTAACTTCTTCTACTTTATTGGGAAACAAATATTTACCAAACTTCGCGTATAAAGCAGGTAAAACCAACAAAGTTATTGCTGTCGAAGTAAACAATCCACCAAAAACAACAATAGAAAGTGGTTGTAAAAGTTCTTGTCCTGGGCCACCTTGCAGTACCATTGGCGCCAAACCTAATGCAGAAGTCAAAGCAGTCATTAAAATCGCGTTTAATCTTTCCATTGACCCTTTTACGATTATTTCTTTTAATGGCATTCCTTCTTGGTATTTACTGTTGTAGTTATCTACTAGTAGTAAACCGTTGCGGGTTGCTACCCCAAATAAAGAGACAAAACCAACTAATGAAGCAACAGAAATTACTCCACCAGTTAATGCAACCGCAATTACGCCTCCTACTAAACCAATAGGTAAGTTAATCATAATCATCGCAGTAGAAGCGATAGATTTAACCGAAAGATACATAATTACTGTAATCGCCACAAATGCAATAATACTAAAAACAAGAATATTTTGTGTAGCACGCTCTTCGGCTTCAAATTGACCTGCATATTGAATAAAGTACCCCGCAGTCACTTGGACATTACTTTTTACTTTAGCTTCAATTTCATTTACAATTGAGCGTAAATCCCTACCTTTAGCATTTGCAGAAACAACTATCAAACGAGAAACGTTTTCACGGTTAATTGTATTTGGTCCTTTACCTTCCTCAATTTTAGCAACGCTACCTAAAGGTACTTTCTGACCGTTGGGAGTATCAATTAATAAATTACGAATCGTGTCTAAATTTTGCCGTGCTTCCGGTTTGAACCACACTACTAAATCAAAAGACTGTTGATTTTCTAAAACTTGAGATACAACCCGACCATTCAGTGCAGTTTCAATTGTATCTGCTAAATCTCCTACCGTATGACCAAACCGACTAGCTGCATCGCGGTCAAATTTGATTTGAATTTGTGGTACGGGAAGTTGCGGTTCTAATTGTAAATCAATAACACCGTTAACTGTTGCCATTTGTTGTTCGACTTGCTGCCCAATTTTTCGCAACTCTGCTAAGTCGGGACCAAAAATTTTCACTGCGATGGAACTGCGAACCCCAGATAATACTTCGTCCATTCGGTGCGAAAGAAAACCACCAATATTAGTTGCTGCACCGGGTATTTTTTCAAATGCTTCCCGCATTACTTCTAAAGATTTTTCACGGTTTTGCATTCCTTGTTTACTTAATTCAATGTCAAGGTGGGCAACATTGACACCTGCTGCCTCTGAATCTCCAGAAGCACGTCCAGAACGAGTTTGGATAAATTCAAATCTTCGGTCGTTTTTTAATGCTTCTTCTATTACGTGACCTGCTTTAGTACTAGCCTCAAGAGAACCTGTTGGATAAGATATCAAAGTATTTACCATTGTTTGTTCCTGAAACTCTGGTAAAAAGGCTCTACCAAAAGAAGGTATAATAATAATTGAAGCGACTGTTAAAACTGTGGCGATGCCTACAATCAATAACGAATTACGCATCGAAAAATTTAAGCATAATGCATAAATTCCTTTACAAAATCTCGCTAAAAATGCTTCTCGCTTAGTTACTTTTACATTCGGTAACAAAATTGCACACAATGCGGGAGAAACTAATAGAGATTCCACACTGGAAATTACAACCACTACCAAATAGGAAATACCCATCGGTGTAAAAATTCGTCCTTCAATCCCCGGCAATGTAAAAATTGGTGAGAAAACAATAATCCCAATAATTGTGGCACCAATTAATGAATCGCGTACTTCTTGTGAACCTTCAAAAATAATTTCTAACGGTGATGACGGATTTTCCGAAGTTTTATTTTCCCGCAATCGTCTATAAGTATTTTCACCATATACAATTGCATCGTCAATTGCAGTACCAATTGCAACAGCTAACCCTCCTAAAGTCATCGTGTTTAACCCAATTCCCAACCAGGAAAGCGCGAGCATCCCAAATAATAAAGTTAGAAAAAAATCTAATAAACATACTGCCAACGTGCGCCAATTCATCAAAAAGGGAATTAAAATTATTGCAGCAATAATGCTCCCTTGAATCAAAGAAGAACGAACGTTATCAACCGAAGATTCAATATAACTATCTTGACGAAATGTAGTAGTAACCTGAATGTTTTTAGGTAATCCAGCCTTAATTTCTTCCATTGCTTTTTCTACTGCACGGGTGACAGTAGGTGTATCAACTAATGGCTGTTTGTTAACCATTACAATAATCGCGGGTTTGCCGTTAAAGCTGCCATCACCACGCTTAATTGCGGCACCGATTTGTACATCTGCCACATCTTGTAATCTAACAGGAACACCGTTACGAGAAGTAATAGTTGATTTTTTTAAGTCTTCGATTGATTCAATTCTACCAATACCCCGAATTAACTTTTCTGTATCTGGCGTAATAAAAAAGCCACCAGGAGCATTGACATTCGCTTTTTGAGTTGCTTGGGTAACTTGGTCTAAGGTAATATTAAATGCGGCTAGTTTTACTGGGTCAACTAAAACTTGAAATTGTCGCTCATCACCACCAAAAGTTAAAATTTGGCTCACACCCGGAACAGCTAAAAGACGATTTGTTACTTGCCAATCAACAATTCGACGAGCTTCCATTAGTGGGTTAGGAATTGTAGAGGAGTTAGGAGTATTCTCCCCTTCTTTAATAGTAAAAGCATATTGAACAACTAAACCAACCGGGGAAGTCGTAGGAGATATTTGTGGTGTTTGTACTCCTGGTGGTAGCTTGCTTGTTGCTTGTTGCAATCGTTCGGTGACTAGCTGACGTGCTTGATAAATTTCAGTATTCTGATTAAATATTACTCTTACTGCCGAAATACCTGCTGCACTTGAAGAACGAACTGCGGTTACTCCAGGTGTGCCGTTAATTGCACTCTCTATTGGTAAAGTTACTAGAGATTCTACTTCTTCTGGTGCCAACCCAGGCGCCTCAGCTTGGATTTCCACTTGAGGTGGTGCAAAAGCAGGGAGTACATCCAACGGCATTTGAGGAATAACGTAGAATGTCCAAAATGAAATAATGATTGTAGCTAATACGACTAGCCAACGTCGTTCAATTACCCACCTGACAATGTTTCCAAGCATTTTTAATTTTAGTAATTTGCTTTTTCCGTTACTTTAGAGTTTTTCATACTCGAATGAAATTAGGATGAAATTAAAGCGTCGATATACAACTAGTTAATCTACGTGCCTGGAATTTTCTTCATTTTCAACTGTTACCGCAACAGTAGACAATGAAGGTTGCTTGTAATTATCTACATATTCCGCTTCCGTCTCAAAAATTATTGATTCTTGCCCTGAAGCATTTACTGTTGCTAGTTGAGAACGCTTACGACGAGTAGATATTAAATTACTTGCACTAAATGCTATTGCTGTAGCTATAGAACCACCACCAGCTGCAATTAACCATAAAGGAATAGGAAAATTAGTATTTTTTATACCTGTTTCATTTGCGTGGTCGTGTCCTTCTTCACCGTGGTCTTGCTCTGAATCTTTCTTGCTTCCACCCCGCAACGACTGTGCATAGAGTTGGGTAGCACCAATTATTAGTTAATAAAAGATAGTGGAAAAATATATTATTTGAAACGAAACCTTGCTGTACCAATATGCATTGGTGTTTCATTCCCTTCAAATTTAGCAAGTAAACGGTAAACAGGACCATTGCCTTGGGTTACTCTTCGCACGTTTTTGATATCAATTTCTAAGTCAGTATTAGGTGCGACAGTATCAGCAAAACTCAACACTATAGTTTTATTCTCAATAGTTACATTTGGATTAACTTTTTTGCCCGTTCCATCTGTTACAACCACATCTTCAATTTTTTTACTCCACTTCACAACTTCAGGAACTTGGATAATTACTTGAGTTAATGGCTTACTATTTTTGGGAACGTGTACCTCAAAAGTATGTCTAACTATATCCGCACGAGTGGGAGGAAAGTTATGGTGAGCATCAATATGAGGATAAGTACCATTATCATCGTGGGCATTAGCACGGTAGATAGTAGTAGATAGTACAGTCGCTAGAGTCAATGCGGGTATGAGAGCAAGTGCTTTTTTCATGATGAACTTTTGATGATTGTTGTTAAGTTATCTATTATTCAGCTTGGCAGTCATAGATGAAATCTGGATGAAATTTGCAATTAAGAGGCAAAACTCATCTATAATTTTTACGAATTTTAAGTATTGGCATTGCTTATATGAAGCTTATAAACTAAAACAATGCTGCCCACTTTAAACCAGAGGACAGCATTGTCATTTCAATTAAGAAAATTTATCAATTGTTTTAGTAAACCAAATTACCAGTACCGCGCAGTTGACGCAATGAGTTCATACAATAAGGACAATCGCAACCAAATAACTGAATAGCTGCATCGCTTTCTTCTTCAGTAAAGTCCAGCATCGCCACATTCACATCTGATTTTCCTTGAACTATTGTTTCCTTCGTTATGGGTTTAGCCCCTGAACTTCTCTCTGAATCTCGAATACATATGAAATTATGATGACCGTGGGGATTGGTGATGCAAACTCGATTATCTTGAGTGCGAATCAACCGTTGGTCTGGGGTTACAGCATGAGCGGGATTAATAATTGCCAGCGTTGACATTAACGAAGTGAAAATTGTCGAACTCGATAGCAAAGTGAGAATAAGTCTCTTGTTCATAGCCTTCTTTAAAATAACAAGCTTGACTGCTTAAGGTATTCGATTACACTTCTTAAGTCAAGCTATTAGCTAACCGAATATTCGCGTTGACATGTACCTTATCCGAAAAGTTTCTTGATTCTTTTATATTTACAATCCTTAACAAATTTATACACTAAAATTTATTTATTAGTGAGTAGTTATACTTTTAATCTTACTAAGTTACGATAATAAACCTAATTTTGAGGCAGCATTAAACAGCATAATTTCAATTTATCTAAAAATGGGTAGGTATCCGTACCCGCCTTTGTGTAAGTTAAATTACAGGGTAATTTAATTACTGTTGAAGCTGCTGAATTATGCTTGTGTTTGCTTATAACCCTGAGTATTTCCTTGCTGTTGAACCTTCGTAATATTTTGGATTTAACTGCAATATCTTATCAAAATCTTCTACTGCGCCATTAAAATTACCTTGAGCAAGCTTTTGTACTCCTTGATTGTAGAACTGCTGTAAACTTGTTCTTTCTGTGGGTGATTTTTCTATGTTGGGTTGTGCTGATTGTGCGTAAACTTTAACAGTTAACCCGCCTAGCAGGGTGGTTATTCCAAGAATAGTCAGAGCTTGCTTGATATATTTCATGGCTTGATTTTTTCCGTGATAGGCATATTACAGCAAATTTAAAGTTGGTTAAATACAACCGGGCGGGCAAGGATGCCCACCCCACAAGAGTTTAATATTCAACCGATGTACCTCATTTACTTGCAAACTGCTGTATATTCGAGGCGCAATTACAGCCAACTGTTCCCCATTATCTTTATTTTAAGCGCTCAAATTGCCTGGAAATTTCAATTTAGACAGAGAAAATCGTTTGTAATAGTAACCATATATTTAAACAAACAATAATTATTGCTACCAATCCAGCAAGAGTTTTCAGCCACAGTGGGTTAACAAATTCTCCCATCAAGCGATGATTGCTAGTAAACATGACTAATGGAATTACTGCAAATGGTAGTTGTAAACTGAGGATAACTTGGCTAAGAACAATTAAACTACTAGTGCTATTTTCACCAAAGAAAATAATTGCTATCAATGCTGGAATAATTGCCAGTAGACGAGTGACTAAACGACGCAACCAAGACGGTAGACTAAATTGTAGAAATCCTTCCATCACAATTTGCCCTGCTAAAGTCGCTGTCAGCGTTGAACTTTGCCCGGATGCGAGTAGCGCTACACCAAAAATTGCACTAGCTGCACTAACACCTAATAATGGTGTAAGTAATTTATAAGCATCTTGGATTTCTGCCACATTCTGATTTCCGGAAAAATGAAAAGTCGCGGCAGAAACAATTAAAATTGCTGAGTTAATGAATAATGCTAAAGATAAAGCGATAGTCGAATCAATCGTAGAAAATTTAATTGCTTCCCAACGCTTTTCACTAGTCGCTTCCCAATCGCGGGTTTGTACAATTGATGAGTGTAGATATAAGTTATGTGGCATCACCGTTGCACCTAAAATACCAATGGCGATGTAAAGCATCTCTTGATTCTGCAAAGTTTCCGGCTTAGGTATATATCCCTGTAAAATTCCTCCTAAATCTGGTCGAGAAAAAATAATTTCTGCAAAAAAAGAAATACCCACTGTTGCTACCAGCAGAATAACCAAGCCTTCCACATAACGAAAGCCTTTACCTTGCAACAGTAACAATATCAGTACATCTTAGGCTGTAATACATACACCCCAAACCAGAGGAATACTGAAAAGAAGTTGTAACGCGATCGCACTACCCAATAACTCCGCTAAGTCACACGCAGCAATAGCTATTTCGCACAGCACCCACAAACAAAAGCTCACCTTCTGGGTAAAATAATCGCGACAAGCCTGTGCTAAATCTTTCCCCGTTGCCACACCCAAGCGTACGCACAACGATTGCAGCAGTATCGCCATCAAATTCGACAGTAATATTACTGATAGTAATGTATAACCAAATTTTGACCCACCAGCAATATCTGTCGCCCAGTTTCCTGGGTCCATATATCCAACAGATACCAGATATCCTGGCCCTGCATACGCTAGCATCTTGCTAAAGAAGCCTTTGCTGTTTGGAATTTTAATACTGCGATGAACTTCTGGAAGGCTGGGTCTGTTTTCGGAAGGAGTCATTGGTTTCACAGAAAATCTTTTTCATTTTTATCTCATAATTCATTCTTCCATATTTTTCGCTCTCCGATGAGACTTGATATAACCTGAGAGACGCGATAAATTATGACGGAGACGCGATAAATTATGACGGAGACGCGATAAATCGCCGTCTCTACAAGTTTTTTCTATGGTTTATGTATCTGAAGGGAAGTTATTAGATATGTAGTGATTAAAAAAAGACCATCAGATTAATGATAGCCCTTGGAAAGAAATTTAATATAAATATAATAAAAAGTTGAACGAATTACAAGCCCAAATTCAAACCAAGTTTTTAATCGTCTTTCGAGAACTGCTCCTAATACTTTATAGATGACTCCTAAGTACAATTACCCGACTATCAGCTTTAATTACTTGAATACCATTTTCTAAAACAACCATCGGCACTTTCCAATAAGAGTGACCACAGATAATCAATGGATTATTTGGACTATTAATTTTTTCTAACTCTAACCTGATAGATTCTTTACCCACCAGTTTTTCTAGGGGATAATCGGGACCTTCATGTAAAACCAAAATGTCTGGTAACTGTTTCGTAAGTTCGCGAATTGCCCTCAAAAAATCTTTTTCATTATGACGGAATGGTTTAGTTACTTTACTACCTATAATTCCTGAAATTCCCGCAATATTAAGTTCGCCATTTTTTACAATATTGCCATCAAGATAATAAATTCCTTTGGTTCTTTTGAAAGCCTGAACTTCCTCTTGCGTATTTCCAAAACTATCATGATTTCCAGCAACACCAGCAACCCAACGAAATTGTCGATTAAAAGCTTGCCAAATTTCACGTACATCCCCAACTACACCGTTACGCTTGTTAAGTTGAGCATATAAATCACCTGCTAATATGATACCTGTATTTTTCAGTGGTGGTATTTTGCCTGTATCTGCCAAGTTTTCTAATTCTTCAAGCACAAGATGTCCTAGAAGTTGTTGGTTTCTTGGGTCAATTCCTTGTAAGTCGCTGGTGATAATAATTGCTTCTAGATTATTTGGTAATAAGTCAGCTTCTCCTAACAAAAATGGCAACTGTCTTTCAAGAATACCAACACCACCTGGAGCGGCTGTTGAATAACCTACCTGATGAATGGGAAGCTCGGAAATTGAGAGAACGCGCATTTTGTAAAAAGTAATTTTAGATTGACAAGTACCAGTTTTTACTTAACTTAACCGGAATAATACCCGTAACTTTTGTAGAATATACACAAACCAAGGCAAGCTCAGGAGAGGTCGGGTGAGTTACAATGAAACTTGATTTAGCAAGATTTTTTCAGGCTTGTAACCCCAGCAAGACTTTAGTCGCGGGGAAAACCGAGGATAGACAGTATTATATCGACTTTTCCACGGTGCGTGGCGGTAAGATTATTGAAGAATTGGGACGAACTATCACTCGTCTTTCACCTAATGAGGCAACTTGTCAGTTATTTACAGGACATATTGGTTGCGGTAAATCTACTGAGTTAATGCGTCTCAAATCTGAATTGGAGAAGGAAGGATTCCATGTTGTCTATTTTGAATCTAGTCAAAGTTTAGACATGGCTGATGTCGATGTTACAGATATTTTGCTGGCTATTGCTCGTGAGGTCAGTCAAAGCTTGGAGAGCATTGGCATTGGAATTAAAGCGGGATATTTTCAAAGTTTACTGCATGAACTTGCTAGGTCTTTACAGCAAATGCCAATGGAGTTTGCTTTGGAACCAGAATTTTCTTTGTTGGGAATTGGCAAAATTACTGCTAAAAGTAAAGATAGTCCTAGAATTAGAAATCAAATTAGGCAGCATTTAGAACCTCGGACTAATGCAATTTTGGAAGCAATTAATAATGAACTGCTACAACCTGCTCAAGCCAGATTAAAACAGCAAGGAAAAAAAGGATTAGTTGTAATTGTTGATAATCTCGACCGTATAGATAATACTATCAAGCCTTCGGGTCATATTCAACCAGAATATTTATTTGTAGAACGTGGTGAGCAATTAAATCAGTTAAATTGTCACGTGGTTTATACAATTCCCTTAGCTTTAATATTTTCTAGTGCTTTGGGAAGATTAACAAATCGATTTGGTGTTGACCCAAAAGTTTTACCAATGGTGCCAGTCAAATTACGAGATGCTTCGGAATGCCATGAGGGTATAAGACGGTTGCAAGAAATGGTCATGACTAGAGCTTTTCCTGGAGTAAATTGGGAATTTAGTCGTAATTTCGTTACTGACGTTTTTGATAGTCCCGAAACTTTACGAAGATTATGTTTAATTAGTGGTGGGCATGTCAGAAATTTGTTGATGTTATTGTACCGATGCTTACAAAAAGAAGACCCTCCATTATCTGGTGAATGCATCGAAAGTGTTATTAGACAACGCCGCAATGAGTTAACATTAGCAATAGCTCCTCAACAGTGGGAACTATTGTGTGAAGTTGCGAAATACAAAAGTTTACAAGGTAAAGAAGAGTACCAAGTTTTAATACGGAATATGTTTGTTTTTGAATATCGAGATTACGATGGGTCTTGGTTTGATGTTAATCCTATTTTAGCTGAGTCTAAAGAATTTGTTGCTTTGTTTCCCGATTATGTTAAGGGATAAATTAACTAACCGAACCGCCAAGAGTCCAAGAAAGCCAAGGGAAAATAAGAGGTGTGTTACTTATGCTAAATTCAGGTGAAGAGGATTGTCAAGCATTATCATGTAAAACTATCTGTAATGAATGTGTGTTTCATATATTGGTAGAAAAATCTATAAAATGTCTTAATCCTAAAGAGTTTGGGGTTAATTGTTCTACTGTAATTTTCTGCAATTCGTTCCAACCAGCACAGGAAGTTGATAGTCCATGTGTCTCTTATGGTAATGATGAAGAATAATTAAGTTAAATTCCACTCAACAGTCAACAGTCAACCATCAACAAATGTCAAATGATAAATCCTTACAAACCCTGACACGAGCAATCAGACTTTCTCAAGGTGAGTTTTCGTTAATTTTTTTGCGTTGTAATTATATTAGTTTACAAAAGCATATTGCTGAAAATATACAGCAAATTTCAACTGTGAAAATTCGCGAAATTAATTTACCTACTTGTGTCAAAACTCTTTATACTACATTATTAGCAGAATTAGGAGATGAGCAAGCAGAAGCATTAATGGTTTTTGGTTTAGAGTCGGTTAAAGATTTAGATACAGTATTGACTTCAGCTAATCAGGTACGTGAAGAATTTAGAAAACATTTCTCTTTCCCATTAGTTCTGTGGGTGAGTGACTTAGTTTTACAAAAATTTATTAGATTAGCAACAGATTTAGAAAATTGGGCAACTACAATTGAGTTTACATTTAATAATGATGAACTAATTGCTCATTTATGTCAAATTATAAATGATATTATCGATGGTAGTCTAAACCCGACTCACCAAAATTGTTGGGAATTAGAAACTGCTCGTCAAGAATTACAACAGCGCGGATATTTTTTAGAACCAAAAGACCAAGCAAGTCTTGATTTTGTTCTTGGATTACGCGATTACGCACACGACGAAATAAATTCTGCTTTAGAACATTATCAAGCAAGTTTAGAATTTTGGCAAAAAAATAATAATTTAGAAAAACAAGGTATTTTATTGTTACATATTGGTTTAGCTTACTACCAAAATGCTAGCAAAAATCAAGCTGATAACCAACTTTATCGTGAAGAATCTAGAAACTATCTTGTGCAAGCATTAGAAGTATTTGAAAAAGCACAGCGTCTTGATTTAGTTGCTAAAAATATTAATAAACTATGTGAAGTTTTAAGAATTTCCCAAGCTTGGGATGAGTTAGAATGTGTTGCAAAAAAATCTCTAGCTTTACATAAAACTTATGGAAGTACATTGCAATTAGCTCAAGATTATAGTTTTTTAGCAGAAGTAGCTTTAGAAAAATCACTATCTTATGATGCAAATAAATTCGCTAGACAAGCACTAAAAACTTTAGAGAAAATTCCAAAACTAGAAGCTTCTGAACGTGGGTGGTATGATTTTCTTTTGGCTCGTTCTCAGAAAGATTTAGGTGCAGTTGCTGAAGCTATTGAAAATTTAGAAAATCTTAAAAATAAAACTAATCCTCAGTGTCATCCAAAGTTATATATATCTGTATTAGAAACTTTGCGTTTACTTTATTTTGAACAATGTCAATATTTAAATGCTTTCCGTATTAAGCAAGAAAAAATTTCTATTGAGCATCAGTATGGTTTGAGAGCATTTATTGGTGCTGCTTATTTACATCCCAAACGTTACGCTGTTAATCCTGAGTTAGTTAAGCTTAATCAACATAATATCGTTGCACAAGAAATAGCTGCTTCTCGTCGGCAACATGATGTTAATAATTTAATCGAAAGATTGAGCCGTAATGACCATAAATTGACTATAATTCATGGTCAGTCAGGAGTCGGTAAAAGTTCTATATTAAAAGCTGGTTTAATACCAGCGCTACAAGAAAAAGCAATCGGTGAACGAGATGCTTTACCAGTTGTCGTTAGAGTCTATGCAGATTGGCTTGGTAATTTAGCAAGACATTTATTTGAGGAAAGAGATAATGCTCATAACTCTAATATTTTTGAAAAAATAATAGAAAAATTATGGAACAATGTAGAGATTAATTTACTAACTATACTAATTTTTGACCAATTTGAAGAGTTTTTCTTTGCATATCCAGAGCAAAGCCAAAGGCAACAGTTTTATGAGTTTTTGCGAGTATGTTTGGATATTCCTTTTGTGAAAATAATTTTGTCATTAAGGGAAGATTATTTGCATCATTTATTAGAATTTGAGCGTCTGGGTTATTCTTCTACAATTAATCATAATATTTTAGATAAAAATATTCGCTATCATTTGGGAAGATTTTCACAAGAAGATGCAAAAGCAGTTGTCAAAAGCTTAACAGAAAAAGCTCAGCTATATTTAGAGGCAGAGTTAATTGATGAGCTAGTAGAAGATTTAGCTTCAGAATTTGGGGAGGTCAGTCCGATTGAGTTACAAATTGTGGGAGCGCAATTACAAACTGATAAAATTACAACTTTAGAAAAATATCGTCAACTGGGTACAAAAGAAAGATTAGTAGGGCGTTTTTTAGAAGAAGTTATCAAAGATTGTGGAATAGAAAATCAAGGTTGTGCTCGACTTATTTTGTATTTGCTCACGAATGAAAACGGTACTCGTCCTTTTAAAACTCGTGACGACCTGTTGACAGATTTAAAGGCTTTGGATTTAGTACCAGAAATTGAAAAGCTAGATATGGTTTTAGAGGTTCTTGTCGGTTCTGGACTAGTATGCGAAATTCCGGAAATCCCTGCTGATTCTTATCAACTTGTTCATGATTATCTAGTTAGTTTTATTCGTCAGCAGCAAGCACCGGAACTTTTGGCAGAATTGACCGCAACTAAAGAAAAACAAAAGTTAACTGAGGAACAACTTAGACAAGCTCTACGAGAAAAAGAAAAAGCATTGCGTCAAGAGCAACAGCAACGTCAACGAGCAGAAATTGCCGAAATTGAAGCCTTGATTTCATTGTCCCAAGCTTTGTTTCTTTCCCACGACCAATTAGGAGCTTTAGTTGCTGCTGTTAAGGCTGGTATCCAATTACAGGAAACAGAAGTTTCTGATTGGATTAAAGAGCGAACCGTAAGTAGAATTGCTCAAGTTGTCACTCAAGTTCAGGAATGTAATCGTTTTGAGGGACATAGTAATTGGGTGACGAGTGTCAGTTTTAGTCCTAATGCTAAGATAATTGCTTCTGCTAGTGCAAATCGCACTGTGAGATTGTGGAATATAGACGGTTCTTTGCTGTATGTTTTGCAAGGACACCGTGATGTAGTTTGGGATATCTGTTTTAGTCCAGGTGGCAAAGTTCTTGCTTCTGCTAGTGGTGATGGAACGATTAAACTTTGGAGTCGTAATGGTAGTTTGTTACATACTTTTTTGGGACATAGCGAGTCAGTGTTTAGCGTTGCGTTTAATCCTACTGGTAATGTTATTGTCTCTGCTAGTGCGGATAAAACTATTAAATTCTGGAGTATAAAGGGAACTTTATTAAAAACTATTCAAGCTCATACAGACGAAGTTTTAAGCGTTTGTTACAGTCCAGACGGTAACATCGTTGCTTCGGGAAGTGCGGATAAAACCATTAAACTTTGGAATATAGATACAGATAATTGGCACAAAAATGGTCAGTTGTTAAAAACTATTAATGCTCATAATAGTAGTGTCAATTGTGTCATTTTTACCCCAGACCGCAAAACCATTATTTCTGCGGGTGACGACCATACTATTAAATTCTGGAACATCAAAGGTGCTTTACAAAAAACACTCAAAGAACATACTGCGAGTGTTAATCGAGTCACTGTCTGTACTGACGGTAAAATTGCCTCTGTTAGTTCCGACAAGACTGTAAAACTTTGGAATCGTGACGGTCGATTATTAACAACATTTCTCGGTCACACTGATGATATTTATGGTATAGATTTTAGCCTTGACCGAAACACTCTGGTTTCTGGTAGTGCAGACAAAACCCTAAGACTGTGGAATAAACAAGGAGCAAAGCCTCTGTCTTTAGAATTAGAAGATTTAGTTACATGTGGTTGCCATTGGTTAAGGGATTACCTGAAGACAAACCCCAACGTTAGGGAGTGTGACCGCAATTTGTGCGACGAAGAAAAAAGGTTTGGGATAGGGGATTAGAAACGAAAGCCATTTCAGCCACTAACAGTAATATTACTTATTGTACTTACTAAGCATGAATACCAACTTACCTAGTCTCTTAACTCATGATTTTAAAATAACTTAATGAAACAATGACAAATATTAGCGCAATATAATTATGTGGGGACTAATAAAATAAAAATTAAAAGCATCGCCTTAATGATTTAGAAATTTAAATTGCATTTTATGTACCAACATAGTAAAAAAACTGTCTAAAAATAGCGTCTAAGGTGTATTGACAAATCGCAATTTATCTAGTTTTCTAAGTTAAGCCCGTGAAAATCCGTACTCATTGCCTAGCCAAAGGTCGCTGATGGAACGCAAAAAATCGTCGCAACAGATTCAACAAGTCGCAGAACAGGATAAGCAAAACGTTCCTGTTACTGAAGAGGTGACCGCTATCACCACCACCGACTCAAGCAGCGATATCCAAGCAAGCGATATCCAAGAGACTGCACCGCGTAAAAAACGTAAAAAACGTCGCCATCTGCTACCCAAGGTGGCAATAGGTTTATTATTAGGTGCTGGTATTGTCGGTGGGGGAGTATACGGTTATCGTTGGTGGCAAAATGCCCAAAGGTTCCAACAAACCAACAACGCCTATATAGCTACGGAGATTATTCCAGTAACATCTCGTGTATCAGGTATAGTTACTCAAGTTACGGTCAATGACAACCAAATCGTATCTCCAGGGACACTGTTGGTAAAACTTGACCCTCGCGATTACCAATTAAACTTAACCCGGACGCGAGCTGCTTTGGAATTAGCCAAACAACAATCCTCGATAGCGCAGGGGAATGCCAACTCTCCAGCAATAAATATTCCAGAGCCAACATTACCACCTTCAGCAACTCCCCAAGCAAAACAAGCTGCGAACCAAAGAACAAATCAACAGGCACAAGCGATTAACGAGCAAAGAAGTATAAGTCAACAACAGTACAAAGCTTCGTTAGCAGCAGTCACCCAAGCACAAGCAGAAGTAAAACAAGCCGAACTTTTGTTAGGTTACACCAATATAGCTGCTCTAGAACTTGGTAAAATCGGTAACAGAAAAGTTCAGGTAGGACAGCGAGTTTTACCGGGGCAAATGTTGATGGAGATTGTGAAACAGCGTCCTTGGGTAGTTGCTAATTTCCAGGAAACGCAGTTAGGAAAAATACAACCCGGACAAAACGTGGAAATTAAAATACCAGCCTTCCCCAATCAAAAATTCCGGGGTACGGTGGATAGCATGGCTCCTACTTCCGTTGCTGGATTTCCTGCGGTTACGGATGAAAATGCTGCTTCAAGGAACACAAACAACAATAATCAGAGAAACGGAGTGCCGCAAATTCCTGTGAAAATTTTGTTTGACCAGGAAACTCTCAAGGGTTTTGAGAATCGCATTACTCCAGGAATGTCCGCAGCTGTTAGCGTGGAAACAAAAGCTAAGTAAGGAAGATGGGGAGGATGAGGGAGATGGGAGATGAGGGCAGCTCAAGAAAAAGCTTTTGTGTAAACAAAAAATTTATATTACTTCTCATAACATCACCCTAATCCCCATAATCTCCCTCATCTTCCTCATCCTCCAACTTGTGTGATAAAGCAAGAATTGGTAATTATGACAAAAGCTGAGATACTGGAAGCGCTCAAACAGATGAGTGCTGAAGAACGTTTGGAGATTATAGAAACCGCATCTAAACTAATTCGTGAAGAAATAACAGCGAAGTCACAGGTAAAAGTTGACAAAAAACTTAGCTTAGCAGACTCAGCTAAAGTGATGTATTCTTTCTACGAACAAGGTAGTGAGTTAGCTGCTTTCACAGAACTGAATACGGAAGACTTCTACGAATACGAAGATTATGCGTAGAGGAGAAATGTGGCTTTATAATTCAGACCCTACTGTTGGAGATGAAATTGGCAAAACCCGTCCAGCAGTTATCGTAAATAGTAACGAAATTGGAACATTAAGGTTGAAGATTGTTGTTCCAATAACTGGGTGGAATGATGCGTTTTCTGGTGTAGTGTGGATGATTCGCTTAGAACCTAGCATCGAAAACGGTTTAAGTAAGGTTTCTGCCGCTGATACTTTTCAAGTTCGTTCAATTTCTCAACAGAGATTAATTCGACAACTGGGAACCTTGACAGATGAACAAATGCAAGCTATTAGCCAAGCTTTAGCAACTGTTTTAAGTATTGATTAAGTATTTATAACGAATATTTTTTTAGGTAGTATCAAAAAAATTAAAACCCAACAACTAATGTAGAGACGCGATATATCGCGTCTCTAAATATCGCGTCTTTACTGAATTTTCATGGGCTGTTTTTCGTCAAATAAAAGAGAAACCTCAGTCCGAGTCAAGGGAAAAGGTTCTAGCAATTTACCATCCCAACTTTTTAGCCTCCACCACAAAGTCTGAGTCGCAATTGCTTTTCCCTCATTAAAATTAAAACTAATTTCACCAATATTATTCAGACCAACAATTTCCTTACCTTCTCCCCGTCCAAAGCGATAATCGCGGTGATTTTTTGCCATCGCTAAATATTGTTTTAGATAGGGTTTGCGTCTTTCTCCAGGTAGGGGTGCTATTACAGTATTGGACTTAACGTGATGAGCTATTTCTGTATTTGTATTATGAATTTCGTCTGATTGTGCGAGTAAAAACTTAACTGAGTAACACCATTCCGGTTTTTTGGTAATTTCTAACTCTTTAAATAAACTACGTTCTGCAGCTAAATTTATCGTCACGGGATTTTTCCCTTTTAACTTCCAGGGAACGCATTCAAGATTGTGGTCAAGAATTGTGTAGATATTACCAATTTCTAACTCATTTTCTCCGGGATTCGACCATCCTAAAATTTCTGAAGACGGTATATGATTTACAAATTTAAAAGGAATAAAACCTTTGCTATGTAATGAATGGCTTCCACCAAATCCACTCACTTCATTTTTAAAAGAACTACATGTAAACTGAGTAAGGACAAATTTGGTGGGAATATTTTCAGTATTTCCAAAAGGACATGTTGCCGAATATTGTAAACGAGCAGTAAAACTATAATGAACATCACCTGATAAAACGACGACACAATTATTTTCTGCTGATAAACCTCGCAATGCTAACTGAGAAATAAACCTTTCCGACGCTGTTTCTTGTAAACCCCAAGCTTCTGGGTCAAAACCCCAAGCAGCAGTACTCATTGCATCAGTAAAAACTTTTGCTGTTTTTTGAATCCCCTCTATAAACGGTACACCGATAACGGGTGAAGGCGATATAATTAAAGTGACTTTCGTATTGTCAGGACGAGCAACTTTGCTAATTTGTTCTTCACAAGCTTTCTCGCTTAAAAGTGCAGGGAAATCAAAGTATTCTCCTGGAAATCCTCTTCGAGTACGGGTATCAAGCACCAGAACTTCATAATTGGGTGCATTGACGGTATAAGACCACTTCAAAGCATATTCATTACTAGTTAATTCCCTTGGATTATTATTTTTAAGCTCAGTTAAACTAGGTAGACCAAGCCGTAATGAGATTTTATATTCATATACAGAACTATTACCACCATTTGCACCCCAAGCTTCAACAGCTTTGAGTAATTCATCTCCAGATTTACCTGTTTCAAATTGCTCTGGAGTATTTCCCCAACCTTGACAAATAGCATAAGCAAGCAAACCATTTTGCAAGACACGTTTACCCAAAGGTTTACTTAAAACACGTTCACACCATGCCATATTTAAGTACCAATCATCGGTGACTTCATGGTCATCAAATATCATATAGCTGGGAACATTTGCTAAAGCGCGTCTAACTTCTTTAAGTGTTATCCATAAATCTTTTAAATAAATAATTTCTTTATCAAATAATTTTTCTTCTGCACTACTATTTTGAGAATTAGGATTAACGTCATTAAAAGTAGGAAAATGTTCAAAATTGCACCATAAAACATCACTCCAAACAAAAAGGTACATCATCAAAAATTCTCCAAAAGTCAACAAATGGCTTTTAGCTATATTTTTAACTTTATTAAATTTATCCAAACTTGCTGTTAAACCCGCAGTTTGAGTCGCGATATTGTTTCTTTTCCCAGGCTTTAAGTCTTCAGTATTTACCACATCTGGAAGTTTTTCTGACCATCCTAATAAAGTAGAAGATGCATCCATCAACATAAAAAGTAAAGCATCTGCAACATCATCAGCATAAATTTGGTCACCAGTTAGAAATAGTTGATGAGGTCGCATTTTAGGGTCTATCATCAACGCTTCTTTTATCATCTTATCCAATCCCGCTAGTGCGTCCATACTTTCACCGTGGGGTTTGCGACAAGACCCGTGAATAATACGTAAATCATTTATATTATTTGGAACCATCGCAAAAGATGGCAAATCATAAGGAGGATAAATAATATCAGTAATTGCACCCAAATAATTTAAAACCCCTAGCTTACTAAGTGTTTCCCCAGGATTAAAAGCTAAATTATAAAGATAATTTTCACCGTATAAAAGCGTATTATTTTTACTTGTCGCAGTTACAGCAACAATATGTAAATTAACACCAATTTGCTTTGTTCTCTGTTGACCAGAGAGTAAAACTTTTTTGTTCGTATCTAACACAGCTAAAGTAACCGTGCGACTTTCTTTTAACGCTAACCAAACAGTGACAGAGTTGGGTTCAACTCGTCGCAATATTGGTCCTGCTATAACCAAAGGAAGCTGGTCAAAGCGCTCTCGTAAAGGTATCCACGTCATGCAATTTATTTCAGCCCTGAACCTTATATTCCGAGTATATTTCTTCCATTCTAAATTGTGTCTAGTTGAAATCGCGATTTTTGACGCTATATTGTGAAATAATAAGAGCAAAAAAATAAGTAATTGTCATGACTTTTACTGTCGCCAAGTGGACAATAAACGAATATCACCAAATGATTGAAGCGGGTCTTTTGGAAAATCGTCGGGTAGAATTACTGAGAGGGGAAATGTTGAAATGTCACCGGAAAGAGAAGCCCATGCTTATTTTAGTCGTGGAGCAGGGAATTACTTAGTTAGATTATTGGGTGAACGGGCAATTATTAGCCAAGCAAAACCAATCACGCTTCCCAACGACTCGGAGCCAGAGCCAGATATTGCTATTGTACAACCATTGGGACGAGAGTATCTAGAATATCATCCCTACCCAGAGAATATTTTTTGGCTGATTGAGTATTCAAATACCAGTTTGCAAAAAGACCTGGAAACAAAATACAAAATTTATGCTGAAGTCGGAATTCCAGAATATTGGGTAGTTAATCTTAAGTTAAGAAAGCTAATAGTATTTCGCGACCCTCAAGATGGGGAGTATGCTTCTAAATCTACATTTTCGGTCGGAACAGTTTATTCTTTAGCGTTTCCGGATGTGGCTGTGTCAGTTGATGCGATTATTAGTAATTAGAGGAAAAAAAAAGAGGGAATAAGCAAGAAGCTTCCCTCTATCTTCGTTAGTACTTAATCCGTGGGTCTACATAAGCATTCAAAATATCAATTAAAATGCTCGCACCGACAACAATTGAACCAAAAAATATCATAATTCCTTGAACAGTGGGATAGTCTCGTTGAGTAATTCCCTCATATAATTTATTAGCCAAACCAGGCCAAGAAAAAGTTACTTCAGTCAAAATAGCTCCACCCAACAACGAAGCAAAAGTCAAACCCAATACAGTAATAACCGGAATCAATGCATTTTTCAAAGCATGAGAAACCAAAATTTTATTTTCTTGAATTCCTCTTGCACGTGCAGCTTCAACATAATCCGACTGCATAGTTTGTCGTAAATTTACCCGTACAATTCGTTCAAAAATACCGCTCAACAAAACTCCAAGGGTAACACTAGGTAATATCAAATATTGAATAGCAGTAAAAAACTGTATTAAATTACCAGTCAAAAGACTATCTATAGTGTAAAGACCCGTGATAGTTGTCGGTGTGGAAATTGAAGATGGAAAACGAGTTCCTAAAGGAAATAAATCAAGCTGTACCGCAAAAATTAACTGTAATAGCATCCCAGCCCAAAACATAGGAAGCGCATAAGTAATAATACCAAAAAGTCTGCCACCGACATCAAAAACTGTACCTGGACGGGAAGCGGAAAAAGTCCCAACAGTAACACCAACAACAACAGCTACAATAATACTAAAAATAGCTAACTCTGCTGTTGCTGGAAAATGTTGTCCAATAATATCCCAGACATTCTGTCCGCGACTAGAGATAGATTTACCTAAATCAAAACGCAGTAAATCACCCAGATAATTAAAATACTGTTGCCATAAAGGCAAATGTAAACCAAGCTGTTTCCGCAATACCTCTTTCGCACTTTCTGGCGCACGTCCACCAAGAATAGCATCAATCGGGTCACCAGGAGTTGCTCTTAATAAGAGAAAAACAAAAGTGACAATAGTCAACAACTGAAGCGGAGCTAGAAGCAAACGAGTAGTTATGTAATATGTTAAGGCTTTAGAGCGGGACATAATTTATTTATGGTTAACGGTTGACGGTTGACGGTTGACGGTTGACGGTTGACTGTTGACGGTTGATGGTTGACGGTTGACGGTTGATGGTTGATGGTTGATGGTTGAACGGGAAAAGAATTAAAGCAGAAGTCATCAGTCAACAGTCAACAGTCAACAGTCATCAGTCATCAGTCATCAGTCATCAGTCATCAGTCAACAGTCAACTATTTCTTAATAGTCATATACATCAAATTTTGGGCTGCATCTACTTGCACACCTTGTACGCCATTTTGAGCGAAAACGTAATCTTTACTTTGCCACAAGGGAACATAAGGTACATCATTCGCTAATTGTTCTTGAATTTGTACAAATAACTGTTTACGAGCTTCAGGATTTTGCTCCTGACGCTGTTTATCTATTAGCTTATTCATGCGGTCGTTATAGTAAAACGAACCTTGAGAACGACTTCCCCCATCGTCGCACCCTTTTTCTTTAGAGAATTTTGCACAAGATAAAAAGGGTTGAATGTAATTATCCGCATCCAAAAAGTCGGGATACCACAAAGACAAAACTGTTGGATAAATTCCTTGTTCTGTATTTTTGAAAAATGTTGTGGATTCTACAGCATTAATCTGAAACTCTAACAAACCATCCATTGTTTTTTTCGCGAGAGCTTTGAGTACTCTTGCCATTAAGCTTCTAGGTGCAGAACTAGAAGGATACCAAATTTCAACTTGTGCGGGTTTTTCTTTCGTGAAACCTGCTTTTTTAAGTAGTTCTTTTGCTTTTTCAATATTAGCTTCGCCGTATTTTTCTTTGAATACTGGCTTGTAAACATTAAATGTTGTTGGTACTAAACTGTAAACAGGTTCTGATTGACCGTATAGTACTCGTTCTGATAATACGTCTCGGTTAATCATTGCTGCAATCGCTTGTCTAACCTCCAGAATATCTAAAGGTTTTTGTTTTACATTTAGCACTATATAATTTACAACACTACCATTATTGGGAATTGCTTGCCAATCGCCTTTTTTTACTCTTGCTTCTAAACTTCTAATTTGGTCTGGGTCCATCGATAAATAAGCTATATCTACCGATTTTTTACGAAAAGCATTAAACAAATTAACTCCACTACTAAGAACTTGTAAAGTTATGCCGTTATTCTCTGCTTTTTTGCCCCAATATTTATCAAAAACATCAAAAACAAATTTATCAGTACCGTACTTAGCTAATTTATAGGGGCCTGTTCCAACAAAAATATCTGTTTCAAATTTTCCTTCACCGAGTTTATATGCTTTGGGTGAAACAGCACATACTCCTGTAAAGGCTAACATTGAGGGAAAGGCTGCAAAAGGTTGTTTTAGCTTAATAGTTAATTCGTACTCACCAGTTGCTTTAACGGACTCAACAATATCTCCTAGCAAGAAAGCTGGTTTTCCCTTGTTTTCAATAAACCGTCGCAAACTAAAGACCATCGCTTCGGCATTAAAAGGCGCTCCATCATGAAATACTACTCCCTGACGTAAAGGAATAGTATAAGTTAAACCATCTGCACTAATTTTGGGTAGCTCTGTTGCTAATTGTGGTGCAACTTCTGTACTACCGGGAGGGTAAGTGTACAAACGGTCACTCATGTTATACACCAAATTTAATGAAGACGCTTCATAGGCATCTGCTGGGTCAAGAGTACGCGGCTTCAATGTTGTAGCAATAGTAACGCGACTCTCTGTTGAGCCAGAAGAAGTGATTCCTTGTTGGGGAGCAACGCCAACTAGAACAAATAATAAAAATGTACAGAATAGAGCAAGGTATAGTATGCTTCGACCCCACCGTCTCCCTGAATTGGAAAGCCAGCTCATAATTTTTTAGATGTTTAGATTTTAGATATCAGTGGTGAAATATTTTACTACAAGTAGTCAACTGTTGTCGGTTGACTGTTGACTGTAAACCGATGACTGTTGACCGATGACTAAAGGATAAATCATAGACAGACTTAGATTAGAAATGTTCCAAGCTTTTAGCGTGAAATCTACTTCTTGGTTTATCCCCCTAACCAGGTAATTGTTTTTACTTTTGCTAGAGGTTTAATTAATGAAAATGAGATTTAAGTATTTTAATTGAGAATGAGTTTTAAGGTAATAAATAATACATTTTTGCTGATTTTTGCTTATAAAAATTGTTCATAATTCGTAATTTATAATTCTTCAAAATCTCATTTTTTAGCCATGACTTCTTGAATAGCTGGGAGCTATGGTGGAACTGCTCATCTAGGGACTATATATTAGTTTTATGAAGTACTTTTTTCTATCTGAAGGATGGACTGTTGGCAGAGTATGGGCGAATGGTGGATTATGGCAAGTAGCCGCATGGCGTCGCCAACCGGATATTCAACGTATTAATATTTGTCTACTAGAAAATAGTGAAGTGTTTTGGCTATACCGTGTAGAAGAAGAAATCATGACGGTAGAGGTCAAGCCAATGCCACAGCTACAAATCGATACCACAAATCGTGGTATTGGTCAAGTAGTTATCAAGCGCTTAATGACGGCAGAACAAGTTCTTGAACGCTTAGGAACAGCCGAAGCTAAGTGTCAGCTAGAAAACATTCAGCTAGTTACTGTGTAGAGGGGAGTGGGGAATTGGGAGTGGGGAATTGGGAGTGGGGAGTAGGGAGTGGGGAGTTGCGAATTGCGAATTGCGAATTGCGAATTGCGAATTGCGAATTGCGAATTCCCATTATGATTAATAATTTTTATTTATTTTTTGTACATTTTATGCACATAAATAAGCTAGAGTCCGCATTAACCCTTTAATATTCCCCGGACTCACTCCCCACTCCCCACTCCCCACTCCCAAGTTCTTAAGTTTTGTAACAAAAATCGGGTGTATTCCCTCACAATTCGTAACCCGAAGAGCGCTTATATACTTGACTCGCTTGCAAATGAAGCCATCAAAAGTTACACTTTTTAAAACATTCTCATTTTTACTTGCCGATTACTCATAAAGGAAAATAATGATTTCCTTCATGGTAAAAATGTCAAGTAATCAATTTGTCTGGCATAAAAATCAGGCATTGTTAAAAGCGCTTAAGCTTCTGGCAATAAATAATCTAAGAAATTATTTTGTAAACACAACTCTTCTAGGAGGAATGTAGTCGATGGGACTACCCTGGTATCGGGTACATACAGTCGTTCTGAATGACCCAGGACGGTTGATTTCTGTACACTTAATGCACACAGCTCTAGTGGCAGGTTGGGCTGGTTCTATGGCTCTTTATGAGCTAGCAATTTACGACCCCAGCGACCCCGTACTCAATCCTATGTGGCGTCAAGGTATGTTCGTGCTGCCCTTCATGGCACGTTTAGGCGTTACTGATTCTTGGGGCGGTTGGAGCGTTGCAGGTGCTGGTACAGCTACTGACCCTGGTTTCTGGTCATTTGAAGGTGTTGCAGCTGCTCATATTGTCCTTTCTGGTTTGTTGTTCTTGGCTGCCGTTTGGCACTGGGTTTACTGGGATTTGGAATTGTTCACAGACCCCCGTACTGGCGAACCTGCTCTTGATTTGCCAAAGATGTTTGGCATTCACTTGTTCTTATCTGGTTTACTTTGCTTCGGTTTTGGTGCTTTCCACCTCACTGGACTTTGGGGTCCCGGTTTATGGGTTTCTGATGCCTATGGTATTACTGGGCATGTCCAAGCAGTTCAACCAGAATGGGGTCCAGATGGTTTTAACCCGTATAACCCCGGTGGTATTGTGGCGCACCACATTGCAGCTGGTGTTGTCGGTATTATCGCTGGTTTATTCCACTTGACTGTTAGACCACCCGAAAGGCTCTACAAGGCACTGCGGATGGGTAATATTGAGACCGTACTTTCCAGCAGTATCGCCGCTGTTTTCTTTGCAGCGTTTGTAGTGGCTGGTACTATGTGGTACGGTAGCGCGGCTACTCCAATTGAATTATACGGACCAACCCGCTATCAGTGGGACCAAGGATATTTCAAACAAGAGATTCAGCGTCGCGTACAATCCAGTGTTGCCGACGGAGCAAGTTTATCTGAGGCTTGGTCACAAATTCCTGAGAAATTAGCTTTCTATGACTACGTTGGTAACAGCCCTGCGAAAGGTGGTTTGTTCCGTGTAGGCCCAATGATTAATGGTGATGGCATTCCTCAAGAATGGTTAGGTCATCCAGTATTCAAAGATAAAGAAGGTCGGGAATTAACTGTTCGCCGCTTGCCTAACTTCTTTGAAACATTCCCCGTTGTTATGGTCGATGCTGATGGTGTTGTCCGTGCTGACATCCCCTTCCGTCGAGCAGAATCTAAGTATAGCTTTGAGCAAAGCGGTGTAACTGCTGAGTTCTACGGTGGTGCGCTCAACGGTCAGAAGTTTACCGACCCTGCCGATGTGAAGAAATGGGCACGTAAGGCACAAGGTGGCGAAGTCTTTGACTTCAACGTGGAAAACGCTGACGGTGTATTCCGTACCAGTACTCGCGGTTGGTTCACTTTTGGACACGCTGTATTTGCGCTGTTGTTCTTCTTTGGTCATATTTGGCACGGTTCTCGGACAATTTACCGCGACGTATTTGCTGGTATCGAAGCCGACCTAGAAGAGCAAGTCGAGTTCGGTTTGTTCGCGAAAGTTGGTGACCTTTCCACTCGGAAGGAAAACGCCTAGTTAGACCCTTATCAAACGCCTGAAAACATTTTTACGGCGATGATTAGGTAAGAATGCTCAAGAAACATTCGGATACTTATGTATAAAACATCTTTAAAACATGTTTAAAATATTTAACCTTGTTTCTTGAAGCATTCTTCCTTGTAGCTTGTTACACTAAAGGTACTTCCTGGAAACCAAGGAAATAACAGTATGGAAAGCATTGCGTATATTTTGATTTTGACACTGGCGATAGGAGTTCTGTTTTTTGCGATCGCATTCCGCGAACCTCCTCGCATTGAGAAATAAGAGAAATAGTTATTTTTCTCCATCCGCTGTTACAGTATTTGTAGCAGCGGAATTTTTGTGGCCTAATAAGATAGGAGAACTTACAATGAGCGCTGTTCCCTATCTTCTGCTATAATATTCATTTTGGAAGTTGAGAATAGAAATCAGCTTTTGTTGCCCTAGGATGAAAAAAGATGTAGGTGTGGACTGTAAAGGTCAGTTACTTGCATGTACATCGCTAGGAGGCAAAAAAAATTACGGAGACTAACCCCAGGAAACATTAGCATGGTCAATCAGAAAACAATCGCACCAGAAATAGGCTTTACCCACGCAGATTTTGAAGCTTTATTAGACAAGTACGACTATCATTTTAGCCCCGGTGACATCGTTGCTGGCACAGTATTCAGTATTGAGCCACGCGGCGCTCTGATTGACATAGGTGCAAAAACAGCCGCTTTTATACCTATACAAGAAATGTCTATTAACCGGGTTGATGCCCCGGAAGAAGTTTTACAATCAAACGAAACACGCGAATTCTATATTCTCAGTGATGAAAACGAAGAGGGACAACTAACCCTTTCGATACGTCGGATTGAGTATATGCGTGCCTGGGAACGAGTACGTCAGCTACAAGCAGAGGACGCTACAGTTCGTTCCGGGGTGTTTGCTACCAACCGAGGTGGAGCGTTAGTGAGAATAGAAGGATTGCGTGGTTTTATACCTGGCTCTCATATTAGCACCCGCAAACCCAAGGAAGAATTAGTGGGTGAAGAACTACCATTAAAATTCTTAGAAGTAGACGAAGAGCGTAACCGTCTGGTTCTGTCTCACCGTCGGGCACTGGTAGAGCGTAAGATGAACCGCCTAGAAGTCGGCGAAGTGGTAATCGGTACAGTACGCGGTATTAAGCCCTACGGTGCGTTTATTGATATTGGCGGCGTAAGCGGTCTACTACACATCTCAGAAATTTCTCACGAGCATATCGATACACCACACAGTGTATTTAATGTCAATGATGAAGTCAAAGTAATGATTATTGACTTGGATGCAGAGCGTGGACGTATTTCGCTGTCTACCAAGCAATTGGAACCAGAACCAGGCGATATGATTAAAAATCGTCAACTGGTTTACGATAAAGCAGAAGAAATGGCAGCAAGATATCGCGAGCAATTAATTGCTAAACAGCAAGGTATTACTATTGCACCACCTGCAGAAGAAGAGATTATATTAGATGAGGATATTCCGCCAGCAACCGAGGATGCTGTGGAAGATGAAATTCCACCAGCGACCGAAGATGTTGTTGTGGAAGACGTTGTGGAAGAAATAGCAGCAGAAGAAATTCCACCAGCGACTGAATAGTAATTAATTACCATTTTAGTTGTTTACGACTGTCGAAAATGCGAAATTTGTTTTATGAGGGTTATTCCCTCTTTTTTGTTTTCATTTTAGATGTAGAGACGTTATACCATTTCACGGAAAGCCTGATACAAATAAAGTCTGTAGAGACGGCGATTTATCGCGTCTCTTGTTTGGGTATTTGTATCAAAATTTAAGTGAAAGGGTATTAGATGTAACGTCTCTACATTATTATTGGTAACCAAGCGACATCATATTACCAGTAAACAGTAAACAGTCAACAGTCACCAGTCACCAGTGAGGTGCAATTTCTTGGTTACTATCAAATGTAGGAATGCGACTTTCCCTAATATTCAAGCAGTTTTGTTTGATAAAAACGGTACTCTGGAAGACTCAGAGGAGTATTTGCGCTCTTTAGCTCAAAGAAGTGCTCGAATGATAGACGCACAAATTCCTGGAGTTGGGGAACCCTTGTTAATGGCTTTTGGGGTCAATGGTAATAATCTAGACCCAGCAGGTTTAGTTTCGGTAGCCAGTCGTCATGAAACAGAAGTTGCAGCAGCAGCATATATTGCGGAAACAGGACGTGGGTGGATTGAGTCTTTAGAAATTGCACGTAAAGCTTTGTTAGAAGCCGAAAAATATATTGGTCAAACTTCTTCACCTCTATTTGTGGGGAGCCTAGAAATTCTAAAGAATTTGTTTGAAGCTGGGTTGAAAGTTGGTATCCTTTCAGCTGCGGATACTACAGAAGTGAAGGAATTTGTCAAGTACCATAAACTAGGCGATTACATTCAGTTACAAATGGGTGTAGATGTAGGGGGACCGACAAAGCCTAACCCGATTTTATTTTTACAAGCTTGCGAAAAATTGGGAGTGGAGCCGAGTACTACGTTAATGGTAGGGGATTCGGTGGGCGATATGCAAATGGCAAGGAATGCTGGTGCAGCTGGTTGTATTGGTATTACCTGGGTGGATAAGCAAGAAAATGTAGATGGTGCTGATGTGGTAATTAATCGACTCGATGAAATTACCGTATTATAATGATGAACTTTTCAACCAAATATGACAAAAAAAGTGGGCTATATGTATAGCCCACAACAAAAGCACCTATGCTTAAAGAAAAACTTAACTTTGGATGGAATTAATTTGGAGGGTCAATTCTATTTACAAACAAAGCCCAAAGAATCATCGGTGAACCAACACCTAAACAGAATAACCAATCTTGGAAGCTTAATGGAGCTGTTTCAAAAACATCATTAATTAGTGGGATATACGAGAAAGCAAACTGGAATAGTATAGCGCCAATAATCCCTAAACCAATAGCTGGGATATCAACTGTGTCTTGCATTGTACCGTCCATCTTTGCTATCAAATTTGGTACTAATTGGCTAATACTCAATAGATAGAAAATACGACCTGCAATTAGTGCATTAATCGCCATTGTTCTAGCCAAATTTAGATTACCGTCTGGCAAATCTGGTGTTATTGTTCTCCACTTGATATATTCAAACACGCCGAAGATAACAATCCAGTTAAATAGCGATATGGCTAAAATTCGCTTAATTCTACTACCAGACAACAACGGTTCATTAGGGTTGCGAGGTGGCTGATTCATCACGTTTGGCGCCTTCGGTTCAAATGCCAAAGGTACGGTCATTGTGATGGAGTTCAACATATTTAACCAGAGAACTTGTAAGGACAAAATCGGCAAATCTCTAGCTAATAATGTGCTAAGTAAAATTGTCATCGATTCTCCACCGTTTACTGGCAGAATAAAGCAAAGTGCTTTCAACAAATTCTTATAAACTGAGCGTCCTTCTTCTACCGCTGCTTCTATGGAAGCAAAGTTATCATCAGTCAACAACATGTCTGATGCTTCTTTGGCAACTTCCGTACCAGCACCACCCATTGCGATACCGATATCTGATTGTTTTAATGCGGGTGCGTCGTTAACTCCATCCCCCGTCATCGCCACAATTTCGCCTCTAGACTGCAAAGCTTCTACTAAACGCAGTTTCTGTTCTGGTGCGACGCGAGCAAATACTACTCCATCTTCTGCAACTTGCGCTAGTTCGTCTTTGTCCATTCTCGCCAGTTCCGAGCCTGTAAATGCCAAAACTGAACCTTTTTTACCCATTCCCATCCGACGAGCAATTGCTTGTGCGGTTATCGCGTGGTCACCAGTAATCATCTTCACCTGGATTCCTGCATCTTGACAGGCTTTGACTGCCTTGATAGCACTTTCGCGGGGTGGGTCTATCATCCCCTGTAAGCCTAAGAAAATTAGGTCATTTTCAATATCGTGATGGTCTACGCTATTTTGTTCGTTAGGTACATATTTTTTGGCAAAGGCTAATACGCGCAAGCCTTGCCGTGCCATAATACTAACTTCTCTTTCAATGGTCGTTTGTTTTAATGTTTCTAGACAATCTAAAGGTCTTTCTTGCCCGTGGGTGTTAATCATCACGGAACAACGTTTGACTAACGCTTCAACTGAACCCTTAACATAAATAGTTTTACCTCTAGGAGTTTGGTGTAGTGTTGCCATGTACTGGAAGTCCGACTCAAAAGGAATCCCATCTATTTTTGGCATTTCCCGCAACAACGCTGACTGACCAAAACCACCTTTACTACCAGCTACTATTAATGCTCCTTCGGTGGGGTCTCCCATTACTACCCACTGACCATCTTTCTGTTCTACTTGGGAGTCGTTACATAGTAAGCCAGCAATCAGACATTCTTGTAAAGCTTGGTCTCGGTTAATGTTTACTGGCTTTTCATCTTGCAATATTTCCCCTTGTGGTGCGTAGCCTACTCCATTCACCGTATACTGGTGTCCAGCGGTAAAAATTGCTTGCACCGTCATTTGATTTTCGGTCAATGTTCCAGTTTTGTCAGAACATATGACAGTCGCACTACCCAAGGTTTCCACAGCTGGTAATTTGCGGATAATTGCGTTACGTTTTGCCATTCGGGAAACACCGATAGCTAATGTAACTGTCATTACCGCTGGTAAGCCTTCGGGAATCGCACTCACTGTTAAAGCTACCGCAGCTTCCAAAGCTCCTTTCAAATCTCGGAAACTTAACCCAACGAAAAAGCAGACGGTCGCTAAGAATAAAACACCATATAACCAGTTTTTACTAAACTTATCAAACTTCCTGCCTAAAGGTGTACTTAAATCGGTATGCTGTTCCATCAACTGGGAAATTCGACCTGTTTCTGTCCTATTTCCCGTTTCAACTACTATCCCTGTTGCTTGTCCAAAGGTGACGAAACCCCCTGCGTAACCCATATTTTTCCTTTCTGCCAAAGGAGTGTCAGCTTTCAGGGTTTTCATCTGTTTTTCTACAGCAACAGATTCACCTGTTAAGGCTGATTCGTCAATTTGTAAATTTCTTACATGAATCAACCGCATATCCGCTGGGACTTTATCACCCGAAGTCAACAGTACCAAGTCTCCTGGCACTAGCTCTCTTGATGGAACACGAACTTTTTGACCATCGCGAACCACCACGGCTTCCGTAGTAATCGCTTTAGCCAAGGCTTCTATAGCACCCTCCGCTTTTGATTCCTGAATAAATCCAATGATTGCGTTAGTAGTAGTTACACCCCAAATGACTCCGGCATTTACCACGCTCCCAGACAAAGCTTTGACTAAACCGGCGAATAACAAAATAATTAATAGCGGTTGATTAAATTGTAATAAGAACTTAATCCACCAAGGTTTTCCTTTCTTGCCTGTAAGTTCATTTGAACCAAAGCTAGCAATTCGCTCCTTTACCTGAGCGCTTGTTAAACCAAGCTCTCTATCCGTTTTCAATTCCGCAATCGCTTCTTGAATATCTAGTGAATGCCAGATAGTAGGTTGCCTATCCCCTGACGCGACCGCAGTCATTGTCTGTACCATCTATCGTTTCCTTCCACACAGTGCTATTAATTAGATAGCACCATTTTATAGTGCTGTTCTCCCAAATCAAACTAAGTATTTCCTATGAATACCATCAGTTTTTATGAAGCCACCACAATCACTGAATATTTTACATTAATGCATTCAACAGTCGGGAGTACGAGAAACATGCTAGTATTAAAGTGAATAAAAAATTAAGTATTATTACCTAGAAGGCAAACAAGTAGAGCAACCACAATTGCTTTGGGTTTACAGTTGCGACTTTGTAATGATTGTTTACAATTTTTCTGGCTTGGCAACAAAAGGAACTAAAATGCTGTCGCTAGATTTAGAATCAAAAAAAGATAACAAAAAGTTAGTGAATTTGAATTTGTCTACCCCATTAGAATTAATTGGGCGTTCGGCACAGTTTCAGCGCATTGTAGAAGTATTAGCCGAGGATGGGGACTTATTAATAGCCGGAGTTCCTGGAAGTGGCCGACGCAATATGGTGCGAGGAGCAGCATTGGAAGTGGGAGCGGTGGTTTTGGAGCTAGATTGTATCCGCTGTACAGATGGAGAGCGGTTCGTGCAATTGCTAGCCGAGACAATCAGCCAGAACTTTGACATTGCGCTAATTCAAGACTGTGTTAACACAAATGCTAGCGAATTTTTCAGCTTTGTGTCAGAAGACAATTTACCAATAGAAACAGAAAATAATTTGCAAACTGATTCCCATACATTGGTAAAGATAGAACAACTTAACGATAGTGCGCTTAAGTTGAAAATCAAACGACAAATGAATCCAAAGCAAATTTGGCAAGCATTTCAAATTTTAATCGAATTACCGCAACAATTGGCAGAGCGAGTTAATAAAAGAGTAGTAATGATTTTAGAGTCATTTTCTCATATACGCTCGTGGGATAAAAACGGTTTGTGGGAAGCAACATTGCGCCGAGAAATACATCGTCAGACCGATGTTAATTATGTATTAATAGCTAATATTGCCGAAGCAATTAATCGCACAGAAGAAGGCAATTATCCTTTTGAAACATTGCAAATTTTTCCCATTGCTTCGGACATTTTAGCGCTTTGGGCAAGGACAATATTGCACGCCGAAGGATTAACTTTTGAATCCAAAAGTAAAGCATTGCAGTTATTTTTGGAAGCTGTACAGGGACATATTGGGGATGCAATGGCTCTGATTCGTCGCCTTACATCTGCGCGTCGTCCCGATGGAATAATTACTGAGGAGGAGGTACAATTAGCTATCGAAGGATTACTGAAAGATTTATCAATGACTTTTGAGTCGTTGTTAATGCTACTTCCGGGGAATCAAGTGCATTTGCTAGAATGCTTAGCTATTGACCCCACAGAAAAACCGCAAAGCAAGGAGTATATTCAAAAACATGGGCTTTCGCGTGGCGGGAGCTTGCAGGGCGCCTTGATGGGGTTGCAACACAAGGGCTTGATTTTTGGTGCGGAGCAACGTTATCAAGTGGCGCTCCCTTTGCTGGCTTTGTGGTTGCGGCAGAAGTTGGGTTGACTTTTATATCATATAGAACCCCTCTCCAAACCTCTCCCCGTGAACCTAGCGTGTACACACAAGTCTAATTACCTGTCATTGCGTTCACGCTAGCTCCGTCAACGGGGAGAGGCTTAGGAACTTAATTTTTGGTGCTTGATTAGTTTATATGTATTCTTATTGCTCATTTTGGGTAAGATAGAGATATCAAGATGCTTTTGATGATTGATGGAAACCAACTTAAACAATATTTATTTAGGGACTGACCCTCGCCTTATTGGTAATTACACTTTATCTGATGTAACGAGATACTTGAGACTGCCATATTCTACACTGCGTTCATGGGTAGTCGGCTCCAAGTATAAGACTAGACTTGGGGTAAAGAGATTTCAACCAGTGATTGAACTGCCGCAGTTAGATAATAATAAGATTTTACTTTCATTTACTAACTTAGTAGAATTACATGCGCTTAATGCGATTCGTCGTTATCATCAAATACCATTAGAAAGTGTTCGAGAGGGAATTGAATATTTAAAACAAAATTGCCAGATGCGACATCCTCTTGCTTCCCATCAACTATATACAGATGGGAAAGATTTATTTCTCGTCAACTCTGGTCTAGTTGTTAACCTATCACAGCAAGGTCAACTGCTAATTCCGGAGATTATTAAAATTTATTTGCAGAGAATTGAATGGGACGAAACTGGTTTACCGATTAAGCTCTACCCGTTCACCCGTCCAGAGGAAAGTGAATCACCTTTATCAGTTGTGATTGACCCTTTTGTTTCGTTTGGACAACCTGTGATAACTGGTACTGGAGTGCCAACAAAAACAATTGCTGAGAGATACAAAGCGGGAGATTCAATTAATGATTTATCTTTAGATTACGAATGTGAGCCAAGCAAGGTGGAAGAGGCTATACGTTATGAATTAGCAATTGCAGCATGAGTATTTTGCCTAATTTTATATTTTTTATTGACCGTTCTCTGGGGAAACATCATGTTGCAAATGCTCTTAGAGGTAATGGGGAAGTCGTCGAAATTCATGACGAACACTTTTCGCAGTCAGAGCAAGATGTTACATGGTTGCCAGATGTCGCTTCTAGAGGTTGGATTATTCTCACTGCCGACCAAAATATAGGTCGTCGTCATTTATAAATTATGGCAGTTCAATCATCAAAAGCTCGTGTGTTTGCTTTAGTATCAGGTAATTTAACAGGAGCAAAGATGGCATCTATATTTGTTAATGCTTTGGGAAGCATTAAGCAAATAGCTATAAATCAGCCAGCCCCATTTATAGCCAAAGTTTACAAGGATAGTACAGTTGAAATCTGGAAAAATTGGTCATAAACTCAGATGTATAACAACCAGCTAATAACTGACAAGTTGAAAATTTTTTTTGCTACTGTCCAGTTGAATGTCAATTTCTTAACTACGTACCAGGAAGCTGACTTACAGCTAATTTCTAATTATTGAAGTACAATCGGGCGGGCAAGGATGCCCACCCCACAAGAGTTTGACATTAAACCTATGTACCTCATTTACCTGTAAACTGCTGTATTACCTTAACTGTCTTTATTTTTTTGCCAATCTTCCAAAGCTGCGATCACAAAAGTTGCTGCGGGGTGATTGAGCATTTGTCCTAATGCTTAGTCGAACCCGATACTCGGTTTTGTCTTATCCAAACATTTTGAAAAAGACGAATAAATACAATCACGGGGTCGAATAAACTGCGACGACCTTTGCCATTACCATTCTCGGACAATTTTTATCACCTCCTTATTTTGTTGGTTTAACGTGAGAGATTGTATTTCTCCCACAAAGCCATTCTCAATTGAATTTCATTTAAAATCCGTTGTTTAATCTCATTTTTATTGAGAATCGCTGGAATTCATTTAATTAACATTTCTTTAAATTTGGAAGTCAAGAAAATACTTCTCGATTACCCAAATTATTTTCCGTAATTCTACGAGTGACGCTATTATTACTAACGCGCTAGAACGGAGAAAACAAGGATTCGTACGTGTTCGCTTGGTAATATCAATTTCCAAGAAAATAACTAGACGCAAGCTATAAAGAACAAAAATTTATATATGTTTAGCCAGTAAATGAGCATTTTGTCTATTGTCGAACGAAGTGTCCTGAATAACTTATATATTTTGGTCTAAAAAGTCGCGCCTAAAAAACTTTTAGTAATCTACATTTTGACAAAGCCATGCCTTTATCTTCTCGTGTATCTAACGGACTTACCAATTTTTCCGCAATTTCAACCAACAGACTCGAATATAAGACGCTAGATTTTACCGAATTCGGGAATTCACGCATAAATGCTTTATTTCCCTCATCACTTAAAGAGTATTCTCCTTACACAGAAACACTCAGTCCAGCAAGAGATGCTGCTGAATATATAAAAATAGATACTTCATTGCTCCATCAGGAAAAATGGACATGTATCTATACATTTACTGGTAATTCTCAAGCTGTTGCTTTTAGCCCAGACAGAAAAACACTTGCGAGCGGCAGCACTTTTATTAAACTGTGGAAGCTGGAAACAGGGGAAGTAATTCGTACTCTTAAGGGAAGTTCTGCCATTCTCAAGTCTGTTGTTTTTAGTCCAGATGGTACAATGCTTGCGAGCTGCGGTCTAAGTAAGACCATAGAAATTTGGAACATTCAAACAGGACATTTAATTCATAAATTTACCCCACATTCTTACGCGGTGGATTCTCTTGCTTTTAGTCCTGATGGAACGGTTCTTGCCAGTGGCGACCGTGGCAAAACCTTGCAACTGTGGGACTTAAAAACAGGGCGTGCCATTAATACTTTGTTCCTGCATATAGATTGGATAAATTCTGTTGCCTTTAGTCCAGATGGAGAGATTATTGCTAGTGGCAGTTACGACGCCACAATCAATCTTTTAAACTTCAACACAAAAGAGGTAATGAGGACTCTTAAAGGTCACAACGCCTCAATATATTCTATTTCCTTTAGTCCAGAAGGTAATATTCTCGCTAGCGCTAGCGCAGATGAAACAATTAAATTGTGGAATCCCAATAATGGAGAACTACTTCAAACTCTAAGAGGGCATTTGAATGAAGTTTGTTCTGTGGCTATTAGCAAAACCCAAGATATTATTGCCAGTGGTAGCGCTGATAGCACCGTGAAAATTTGGAATCTAAATACCGGAGAAGAAATTTGCACTCTAGCAGGTCATACATCTTGCGTGAAACATGTCACCTTTAGTGAAGATGGGCAGATACTTGCCAGCGCGAGTGCGTCCGGGACTATTAAAATTTGGCGACGCGGCTAGTGTTTTTGTGGCTTGCAATTACTGGTAGTGCGTTCGTAAAAGTATCATTAACAACGTTTGCAGGTAGGGCTTGATTTCTTTTTATACGCACCGAACGCAGTACCGGATTAGGCTGTACATAAAAAATTACTCGTATTCCTGCGGTTGTTTCTTCGGTGATAGCGCGGACATTAGCGAAATAACCAGTGGCAAAGATAGCATTAGTATCTTTTTCTAACTGTGAAGAAGTAATCGTTTTTCCTGCTTGAGTGCTGATAGCTTTGTATGCTTCTTGCTGCAAAGCTCCTTCCACACCAGTGACTACTACTTCACCTACTTTAATAGAAGTTTCCGATTCACTGCTTGGGCGAGATGAAGGTATCGAATTTTGCTGATTTCCTTGAGAGTTAAGAGGAATTATTTGAGCTTTGACAGTATCAATTGATAAAAATAAATTGAGTAGACAAGCTGCTGCAAAACTGTAATAACAGTGCTTCATAACCCTACACCTGTAAAAAAAAATCATAAACGTAGACTAATCGAAAATGTTCAAAGAGTAAATAGTCAAAAGTCATTCGTATTTATGACTTTTGTCATGTTTCTTTCTAAACCAGTCATAGCAAGATATTTATAAATAGACAATTATAAACATTTAATCACTATAAACTATGGAAAAAGAATTTTCCCCAATGCCATCATTTCCAACACTTGTGGTTAAAAATTTAAGTGCTTCTACAAACTGGTATAAAAAAACTCTTGGGTTTCAACTTATATTTACAATTCCAGGAGCAACCGGTAAACCAACGTTAGCTCATTTGCGATGGACTAAATACGCTGATTTACTTTTAGTGGAAGAAAATCCTCAACAGCCGATAGAGCATAATAAATTTGGTGTGGGTGTGATGCTAACATTTGCAGTCATCGAAGGTAGTGTTGATGAAATTGCCGAAAAAGCCCGTTCTTGTAAAGCGAACATCATTGTTGAACCTGTGACTCGTCCTTGGAATATACGAGAACTTATGATTTTAGACCCAGATAGCTACCAAATTAAATTTACACAGCAAATTGATTCACAGGTAAAAAGACATCATATAGTTGAGAAGGTTCTCAAAAATAGCGACTACAATTAAATATAAGGTCAAGTCCGCTTAATTTTTATCAGCTGTTTATCAGGACTTGATATCAGAAACAGTATGAAATTAGCAAAACAATCTTCCTTATCGCTGCGTTTAACTTTACGCTATGTAGAATGGACGCTATTACTAATAGGAACTGCGACTCAATTACTCAGTGGCAGATTTTACAATATACCAAGATTATTATATATTTTTATTGGCTTTAATATAGTCTTTTTTGTTCTCAGCTTTATTTGTCCTATAGACCGTCCAGCTTGGCAAAGAAGAGGTTATGTAGGCTTAGAAATTTTTCTGATTATAGCCGCAAGATTAATGGGAATACCTTTTACAATACTGTTATATTTTTTTCTGGCAAAAACCTGTATTTTTCTGAATAGAAAAGAAGTGATTTTTACTGTTGTTTTTGCTGGAATTGCCTATATTTTGGCGCTAGCATGGGATATGCCTTGGCTGATTCAAAGAGTTTTTGAGCGCATAAAAATTCGTGGTTTAGCGGCAGAACATAATCCTCGTGTCATTCTTTTATCTACACTTTTAGAGTACATTGGTGTGAGCACTTTTGTAATTTTGCTGGGTTTTGTGATAGTGTCCGAACGCAAAAGCCGACAAAGGGCAGAAATATTAGCCAAAGAGGTAGAAACTTTAGCTGCGACTTTGGAACGTACCCGAATTGCTCGCGAAATTCATGATTCACTTGGGCATAATTTGACAACTCTTGATGTACAGCTAGAACTTGCTCAAAGATTACGTTCTATTGATTCAAAAAAAGCTTTGGAGGTATTAGATACTGCTAAAACTCTTTCGAGTGAATGTTTACAAGATGTGCGTCGAGCTGTGCAGACTATACGCTTACAAGATTTTAATTTAAATAAAGCTTTAACTATTTTAGTTGACCAAGTACAACAAAATCAAATATTTACAATTGAGTTAAATATAAGTTTACCGATATTACCTCTACAAACTAGTCACCAAATTTACTGCATTATTCAAGAAGGCTTCACAAATATTCAAAAGCACGCTAATGCAAAAAATGTCAGTCTCACTAGTGAAAAAAAGAGTGATGGCGTGATTTTAGAACTAACTGATGATGGTTGTGGATTTGATGTTAATGCTCCTCATACTGGCTTTGGAATAAGAGGAATGTATGAACGAATGCAAATTTTAGGAGGAGATTTGAAAATTAAAAGCGCTTCAGATTCGGGGACGCAAATTACAATTTTTATCCCTAGCAATGGGTGTTGAACAAATGTAGCGGATGGTTTACTTAAAGAGGTTTATAACAAAAAACGAGAAGAATCCCACAAATAACCTATTCATTACATCCGTTCAGCATCCGTTGCCAATCGTCCATCTTCCATATGTACAATGCGGTCAGCAATATCCAAAATTCGGTTATCATGGGTCACCAGCAAAATAGCACAATGTTGTTCTTTTGCTAGTCGTTGCATAATATCTACCACGTCCCTACCAGATTTGCTATCTAACGCTGCTGTTGGTTCGTCCGCTAAAACTAATTTTGGTTGACTTACTAATGCACGTGCGATTGCAACTCGTTGTTTTTGTCCCCCAGATAAATTTTCTGGATAATAATTAACACGTTCTTGTAAACCGACTGCTTCTAACATCTTTATAGAACGAGCTTTACGTTCTATAGGCTTCATATTTGGGTGTAACTTCAAAGACATGGCGACATTTTCCCAAGCTTTGAGACATTTGAGTAAATTATGCGTTTGGAATATAAAACCGATTTGATTGCGTACTTGGATTAATTTACTTTTTTTTGCTCCCTTTAACTCGTGACCCAAAACTTGTAAACTACCATCTTGCATGGAACGTAATGCACCAATAAGAGTAAGCAAAGTTGTTTTACCACTTCCTGATGGACCTGTGAGAATAACTATTTCCCCAGGATTTACCTCTAAATCTATATCAATTAATACAGGTTTTTGCAATGAACCTTTACCAAAACTTTGGTTCAGTTTGCTAATGGAAATAATGGGGAGTGGAGAATGGGGAGTGGGGAGTGGGGAGGGGGGAGGGGATGAGGAAGAGAAAAAATTCATGGTTTTTAACTTTTTATTTAAGAATCTTTATAGACGAGAGACGTGGGACATGAGACGTGAGACATGAGACGTGAGACATGAGACGTGGGACATGAGACGTGAGACATGAGACGTGAGACATGAGACGCGATAAATCGCGTCTCTACAGGTTTAAAAAACGTCTGCTGGGTCAGCAGAACGAAGTTTACTGGAAGCAACCAACGCTGAAATAAGACACATAACTAATGTCAAAATAAAAACTGTAATAGCGATATCTGGAGTCATAACTAGTTCTAAACGTGTCAGTCCTGCAAGAAAGTTGTACATACCAACAGATGCAAAAAAGCCTGGTATAAAGCCTAATACTGCTAAAATTGTTGCTTCTTGGAAAATCACTAATAATAAACCAATATCAGAATAACCCATTGCTTTTAGTGTGGCATATTCTGCTAGGTGGTCGCTAACGTCGGCATATAATACTTGATAAACGATTACGACTCCAACAATAAATCCCATAATCGCACCAAAACTAAAGATTGTCCCAGCTGGATTATCTTGGTTAAATTTAAGTTCTTTGGCAATTAATTCTTGATGAGTATATGCGACGATTCCAGGAATATTTTTTTCAATCCCTGCTTTGACAGCTTGTAAGTTAGCACCGGGTTCTAATATTACTATTCCCACACTGACTCTATTTAATGCATTACTACCAAATATTTCTATGTAATTAGCTTCGCTGGTAACTAGAGTACCTGCGCTTAAAAAGAAGGAGTTACCTAGGTTAAATAATCCATTAATATCAATTTTACGTCTGTTGATTAATGCAGTAACTTTACCTGTTTTTTCAAATTCGGGAACGAGAGGCCCTAGTTCTTGTCGAGATAAGCGGTCATACAAAAAGCTATTTGGTAGACTGAGCTTATTAGTTTGTTGATTGATTTCAGGTATATTGAAAACTTTTTTTTGAGGATTAAATGCTATTACTCTTGCTTCATAAGACTTATGCTCTGTTGTATAAGACCAAGGAATATTTGTATCGATATAAAGAGGAATAGTATCTTTAACTCCTTTTATTCCTGCTGCTTGATAAATACGAAGACGCTCAAATCCTATTGAACCTAAAAATCTGGCATCTTTATGTAATAAAAATAAATCTCCATTAAGGCTAGTGGGGAATGCTGTTGCTCCTCCTGTAAATAGTTCTTTGAAGCCTAGTTGCATAAAAATTAATACATTTGCAAAAGCTATTCCTCCCATCGCTACTAATAAACGCATTTTTTGATGGGATAATTGCGACCAAGCTAGTGGAATATCTAATTGGAGTTTTTCTTTTAGGGATTTGAATGTGGGGTTTTTTGTAATTAATTTCATAAAGAGGGGGAGTGGGGAGTGTAAATAATTCGCAATATGCCTTTATGGGCACGCTGCGCGAACGCAATTCGCAATTTATTGGGGAATAGGAATTATTAGCTATTTGTTAATATTGATTTTGACTCGTACTAACATATAGGTTAATGCGGCTACTTTTGCATTGTCTTTGGGGTCTATACGTATTCTGACTGCTATTACTCTTGCGTTATCGTCGGTTGTTGGGCCTCTTTTGCTTGCTGAATCTTGAAGGGTTCGTTTACCTATTTGTAAACTAATTTGTTCTACTGTTCCTTGGACTTCTCCTGCGAAACCTCCATATTCGCTTGAAATTGTCGCTTTTTGTCCTCGACGGACTTTATCTATATCGGTTTCGGCGATTTCTGCAACTGCGAGCATTTGGTTTGTTCTAGCTAGTTCAACTATTCCTTGACTGGTATTAACTTGTTCCCCAATACGGGTGTTTATTTTCAATATTTGTCCTCCGATTGGGGCACGTACTCGTGCATCTTCTAGTCTGGCTTTTCTTTGGACGACGGCGATTTTTGCTTTTTCTAGTTGTGCTTTAGCTATTTCTACATCAACAGGACGAATTTCTCCTAGTTGTGCTAGTCCTGCTTTTTGTTGAGTTATTTCTGCTTGTAGCGTAGTGATGGTTTGCTCTAAGTCCGCTTTTCTTTGAGTTAATGTTGCTTCGTTTGTTGCTAATTCTCGTTGTGCTGCGTCTGCATTTACACGAGAAATCGCTCCTTGTTTGGCTAAAGTTTGCTGTCTTTGGTAATTTAATTGTGCTTCTCGTAATGTCGCTTCTGCACTGGCAATTGCTGCTTGTTTTTGCTTACTCTCGGCTTTTAATTGTGCTTCTAAACGAGTAATTTTTGCTAATTGTGCTGTAATCTCTGCTTTTTTTGCATCTCCTTGCTGTACTTTCAATAACTCTGCTTTTCGCAAGCGTACGTCTGTTTCTGCATCTCCTAAATCTGCTTCTAGTCTGTCAATTCCTTGTAATATTGCTATTACTTGATTTGCTTTTACTATGTCTCCTTCTTTTACTAAAATTTGGTTAACTCGACTATCTTGAGCGTTGGGAACAGAAAGTTTTATTACCTCTCCTTCTGGTTCTATTTGTCCTAAAGCTACGACGGATGTAACTGGTGCTGGTTCTGCTCTTGCTTGAGTATTATCATTTTGCTGAGATGTGCAAGCTGTTGATAGACTGAGCAAGCTAATAATAATTGTTAATCTTTGCCATTTTTTCATTAGTTAACAGTAAAAATTAATATATCCTTCACTTTTAACTTTTAACTTTTACTCTTTAAGTTAATAACTCATCACATTTAACTATATTTGCATATCTGATTAACATTGACTCTGGTCATGTAATTTTATGACTAAAGTCATAGGATTTGTACTTTAGGTTATCTATATTTTGTAAACAAATGTAAATTATACAAACTCAGCGATTAAGATTCCTAGTTTTAAGTGGGTTTAACTACATCTGGTGCGTTAAAATTATTTTTTACATAGCTGAGAATGTTGTGGCTACTACATACCAACTAGAAGTCTCTCATGATTAGAGTGTTGCTTGCAGATGACCAATCCCTTTTTCGTCAAGGTTTAGCGTCTTTATTGTCTCTTGAGGATGATTTGGAAATTGCTGGACAAGCAAATAATGGTAAGGAAGCTATTACTCTGACAGAACAATTGCAGCCAGATGTTATCTTGATGGATGTACGGATGCCTGTTTGTGATGGGGTGGAAGCAACTCGCGAAATTCATCAGCGTTTCCCGTGGGTGAGGATTCTTGTACTAACGACTTTTGATGAGGATGAGTATATTTGGAAGTCCTTGCAAGCTGGTGCTTTGGGGTATTTATTAAAGAGTACTCCGTCTTCACAGTTGGCTACCGCAATCCGTACGCTCTACCAAGGTCATTCTCAACTCGGTCCGACTATTGCACAGAAAGTCTTTGCTCAGCTTAATTTACCTGCAACCGTTAAGTCAAGCAATCAGCATTATCATTTGAGCGAACGAGAATTGGAAGTTTTGACGCTGATTGGTGAAGGTAAAAGCAACCGCGAAATCGCTAAAACTCTTTTTCTGACGGAAGGTACTGTTAAGAACTACGTTAGTCAAATTTTATCGCGGTTGGGACTGCGTGACCGAACCCAAGCTGCTCTGTGGGCTAAGCAAAATTTTGGTTGCTAGTAGAGGCCAAAAAAACGACTTTAAACCTAAATTCAAAGATTGCGGGAAAGAGCAAATTAAATCGTAGCCCCCTCCCCGTTTACGGGGTTGGGGGTTGGGGGTGGGGTTCTTCCGGTTAGGGGTTAAATATCTTTAATTCCTCGCCAGTTTTTTAGTCGTAGCCAGCATTAAATTAGATTCATTCACGCCAAATTTGTAGCCAATACCAAAATCCAGAGGTTTAATACTCTTATTGCTCTGATAGACTTTTTTCAAATCAGCTTGATAGCTTCCCTTAAATAAACTAATTGGCTGAGTATAAGAACCGTAAAATTTTAAATCCCACTGCGATGAAGCAAATGATTTAAGTGGCATACCAGAGTCGTCTTGCAATACATGACTGCTGTTCGCTAAAATAAAGTCTCTGATTTCTGAAAAGCTATCGTTATACATTAAATATGATGCAGCTTTAAGATAAGTTACTTTATTCTCTAATTTTTTTGCAAACTTACTAAATCCCGGTTGCTTTTTCATTCCGTCATTAGATAAATCTGTAGAGAAGTAATATAAAGTGCGAGCTTCCGATTCACCTTGAGGAGCAAAAGCTATTTTCACTCCAGAAATCATCCCTTTTTGGAAGGGTTTAACGTTACCATCAGCATCTAAGCCAATTTTTTGAACATCAAGAATACGATTATTTGTCCGCGCTAAAAATACATTTAGTATAGTCGATACCCCTTGTTTCTCTAAATCTACTTTCATCGCATTCGTGCGGAAAAAACTAAATTGTAGAATAGCATATAAAGCACTTCTTGCTTCTTGCAGCTTTCTATCTTGTTGACTTGCTGAAAGTTTAGCTAAATCCGCAACCTCACCAACTGGTTCTAAACCTGCAAGCACAAATTGTTTTGCCTTAGGAAACAAAGAATAGGAATATAAAAAGTCTGGACCACTGAAAGGGTAAAAAACTGTTGTGGAAGAAGTATTGATATCTTGTAGCTCTTTAGATGTCCATTCTTTAACTTTTGACAACTGTTGTTTATCTAATTTTGACCAGGAATTTTCAAAAAAGCTTTGATGACTTTGCCAACCACTATTTTTTTGGATTGCAGCTAAGCTACTTTTTGCATCTAGATTCATTCCAGCAAGAGCTTTGGCTGTATCAGTTAAACTGTCTGATTTTTTTTGGTCAAATTGCGCTAAGCTATCTTGTTTTTTCGGTTGATTTTTTGTTTGACTGACAGTTTGAGCTTCTGGTTTTTGTTTATCTGGATTCTTAGCTATGTTATCACCGTTATTTTGGCAAGAAGCTAGAGAAAGAACTAAAGCTGTTAAAGCTACAGTGGTAGAAAAGGCAGAAGCAATTTTGTTAGTTTTCATTGTTCTATAAAGATAATAGAAAAAATTAGCTAATTCATATTTGTGAATTATCTTGGTATGGCTGTTTTGCTACACAAAAATACACAATCATACCAAAAATTAATGTCCCTATACCAGCTAAAGACTCAATAGGTTTATTGATAAAAATAAATACTAATATCCATAAACTTACCAGTAAGAATATAATTGGTGTTACTGGGTAGCCCCAAGTTTTATAGGGTAGTGCTGCATCGGGATATCTCAATCTGTTGACAAATACTCCTAAAACAGTAATAAATGAAGACAAATTCAGAGTGAAGCCAAGATAGTTAATGATTGCTTCAAAGCTAGAGGAAATAAGTAACACAGTGACAAGAAATAGTTGTAGTAAAATCGCGTAAAAGGGTATTCCTTTATAATTACTTTTCGCAAGAATTCTAAATAGAGGAATATCTTCACCAATCATTTGAGTTACTCTTGGACCTGCTAAAACCATTGAACTAATTGAAGAAACTAGTCCAAAGGAAATTAATAATCCCATTAGCTTTGCTCCCGATGAGCCAAAAATTTGATTTGCTGCAATATAGCCAACTTCCAGTTGTCCTGCTAGCTGACTAATTGGTGTAGTGCGTAGAAATGTCAAGTTTAGTAGTAAATACAACCCCACCACAATCAAAGTTCCTATGATTAAGGAACGGGGTAAATTTTTTTCCGGTTTTTCCACCTCGCTCGCTAGGTATACTGATGCATTCCAACCTGAGTACGAGTACGTTACGTAGACAAGAGAAATCGCAAAAGAGGAACTAAATATTACATTAAAGTCAGACCCTGATGGTAAAAATGAAAGCTCTTGGGGTTCGGTAAAGCACAAACCACAAGCAATTACAACTATAATCAACACAACTTTGAGAATTGTCAATGCCTGCTGAAAATAGCTACCAAATTTCACCGTGTTTGCATGGACGAGTGAAACACTAATCACAACTGCAAATGCGATCGCCTTTGGAGGAAATGCAGGAAATACGTGAGCGAAGTAAGCTCCTAATGCCATAGCGGATGCTGCTATTGGCGCTGCGAACCCTACTGTAACCGATAACCACCCAGATAAGAAGCCCACCAAGGGGTGATATATTTTAGATAAGTAATAATACTCTCCCCCCGAACGTGGCATTGCGGCTCCCAGCTCTCCGTAAGCTAAAGCTCCACAGATGGCAAAGAGTCCACCCACTATCCACAAAAATAACAAAGCAAAACCAGACTTTATACCCTCGACTTGAAAACCTAAACTAGTAAATACACCAATACCAATCATATTAGCCACGACTACGCAAATGGCTGTAAATAAGTTAATAGTTTTAGAATTTTGTTTTTTATCTGAAGGCATCTAATCAACCTATGTATTAATACGGTGAAATTTATTAGTGTTTATTTTTACTTTAAATATTTATGTTATATTCCAAATAAAAATAATCCGCAAGGAAAGCAAGTTACGGTTTATACTGATTCCTCTTACGAACTTTCACTACTAATTTGAGAGTGTTATATAGTTACTACTCAAAAATTTATATTTCAGGATTAATCGCGAATATTTGTTGTATTAGATACAGCGATACAACGAAGGCGTTGGTTTTATAACTAAAAGTAAGTTACAAACTGCAAATAATAAATTACGGATTATTTGGTGATAAATATTGAATTAACGTTGCGGTGATGCTATATGGTTAAAAAGGCTCTAATTTAAGGTCAATATCATGGCTAATTTTTCTCAAGGGCGAATGCTACTGTCGCATAACTTTAATATTTCCGCAGAAATTCTTCCTGCATTAAGTCGTGAAGAATTTGCAAAAGTATTTATTAAAGGATTGGAAGGTGATGTTAAATGTCGATTAGTCAATAACCCTCATTGGATAGTTGAAGTTTTATTTGACATGAGTAAATTTTCTCCGATGCAGATGGGCGAAAATTACGCTAAAGTGCTGGCAAATAAACGCCTAACTCAAATTAAGGATGGTCAATCGTTACCGCATATTTTAATTTTGGGGGGAATAAAAACAACACCTGCAATAAATAATTCACCTGATTCACTACAAACAGGAGAGTGGGGTGTGGATATTGTTGAAACAACAGATGGAGAAAGGTTCTTACAGGAAATTGGATGGGATGCCACGATTGCTTCAAAATCTCCAGAAAGTATTTTTAAAGTGGAGATAAAACAGTAATAAAATAATAATTTACCACTTTTTATATACCGGATAAATACTTCCTCAATTCCGGGTCAGCTTTAATACGTTCCAAACGTTTCCGTTGACTATCGCTCAACTTGCGTGGGTCTTGTTTATAATTTTGCAGATAAAAAATCACATCGTCAAACTGAAGAGTTTTTTTGACTATTTCCCGAAGATAGGCAAATTGTGATTGTCGGTCTTTCTCTTGCTTTTTACTAACAGAATTTACATCCAATTCGCTAATTACAGCAGCTAATTCTTGGTTTAGCTGTTCATTTCTGATATCACCACCACCAACCAGCGCTCTTGGTATTACGGAAATAACAATATAATCATTAGAAGGAACATTTGGTTGATTTGTTGATGGAATCAGCTTACGTTCTCTAAGTCGATACATTCGACCATCGACTTCTTCTTTAAATAAAATATAGCAACCACAGCGCATTAACATGTCAGTATTAAATGCATCAGTGGAAAATTCTAAAGATACTTGGAATACATCTGTATTTTGCTCTGGACGGTTGAATAGGTGACTTAAAACACCAACTAAATTTGGTGCTGTTTCCGCAACAAAAGGTAACAAAGGTGAAAAAATACTACCAAATCTACTAACAACAGAAGCAATTTCAACCAAAATATTGGAATTGGGAGCAGTATCAAGACCACGGTCAATTTCAGTAATCACAAATCTTAGTTGGATGATATTATCGTCCGTCTCATGTTCTACACATACGTAGACTAATTCACCAACTTGCAAATCGCTAACAACCTCACCAGGAGTCACATCTTTCCTAAAAAAATGATACCGCTCACTGCGGGGTTTATCAGCATATTTAACCCAAGACCTTACTAATAAGTCGTTATTATCGTTTCCTGAATCGTAGCGACCATTAATACAAAAAGTCTCTAGCTTAATCGAAAAAGGCATCCCTTGCTTAATGTACTGGTCTGTGTTGTTTACGGGAGTATCAGCAAACTGTAATAACGCTCCTCTGGGATTGCGGATTTCTGCTAAGGGTACGAACCAAGTTTTGCTTTTTAAATCTCCTGGAACTACTTCTGTTTTTTTTGGTGGATTAGAACCAGACTTGGACATCAATACCCCCGATAATATCCTGGTTTATGTTGCAAATAATATCTCATGCTCGAACGTTTGGGGAATACACATTTAATTGCAAATTGCGCTAATTTTACCCTGCCTAATTTATCCTTCTTGCAAGAAAAAAGGTTTCTAAACTCCAAGTCAAAGTAGGAACTCAATTTTTCTTAGATTATTTAGCGCCAATAAATATCTACTATATTTAAATATTAAGCGGTTTAATCAAGCTCGTAATAGTAGCGCTACTAATACAACAATTGAGGAAGACATCAAATTTGCAGAAGAAATTGGAATAGATTCTACCCCTATGTTAGTAATGAATGGGGAGCTAATCGATGCAAATATTAAACTTGCAGAATTGAAAGCACTTTTAAATAAATTTAGCAAGTAGTAAGTACTTGATTATTATGTGCTGCAACTCTTAGCTCGCGAATTTCTGCAATAGGTTGTTCTCCAAGGTACTGCGTTACATACTGTATCATTAAAGGCTCCAAAATAAATCCAATATTACTTTGTATAATCATAGAGCGGCGCATTAAAGAATTGATTGTATTTAGGATATCTCGCTTTGTAGTGACAGTCACAAATTTTTCATTTAAGTGTTCCAGACTGATTGGCTCTCTATTTACAGCTAACCACCGGAGTACTTCTTGTTCTAATAAAGTCAATCGATTAAATTGATTTTCTAGCAGTTCGCGAATGTCTTCAAAAATTGCGACGCCATGCTCAATATATTCCAATACTGCTCGGTTAAGCCCCAAAGTACCCAAATACGTAGTAGCGCGTCTTGGCTAAAATGTTGGGTTATTGATTCCTCCCCTGCTCCCCTGCTCCCTGCTCCCCTGCTTTCTAAACCAACATTTTAAGATGGATGCGGTACTACAAAATCCTTAACCGAGCAGTAT